>Ga0209149_1000296_pt1 | contig 19970 bp, 15 predicted proteins | sample WorMetTyACAVOLI2_FD_187423 | JGI IMG/M metagenome (GOLD analysis project Ga0209149, IMG submission 187423) | Marine gutless worms symbiont microbial communities from Max Planck institute for Marine Microbiology, Germany - Olavius algarvensis... ... | reverse complement strand
AATTAACTCTTCAGCACTGTAGAAATCGACAAGAACATTCTTAATAAGTTTAACCTGCTCTTTACCAAACTTATTGACTAAGAAACAGAGCGGATTCGACAACACAAGCTCAACGTCCGCCATATTGTTCAGAGGTAAATATTGGGGATGATAAAGAATAAACTACCCATAAAAGTTACACAGTTAACTGAATGTCGAACCGCGCCATTTTCAATGACCTCGATCGACCCCAAACCTAGATTTCAAGGTTAGGCCATTGATTGACGCTGAATATCTCTGAAATGGGTAAAGATACGGCCATAGTTACTATGGAAGGCGAATAGGAAACCTTACCCATGCTTTCAAATGGTACCACTTTCAATTCAATAACCTTGAGTGACCCTTAACCTAGATTTCAAGGTCACGGTATAATATTTATGCCTATAGATGCCATCAGCGTATTGTGTGCGCAGCTGACGCGCGATCTGTTTGCGATAGCTAAGTTCTTGTTCCATATACTGTGGTTATGGCTTCTAACACGTGCATACGCGTGATACTCAAATGATAGCTTACGACATTATAATAATAATAATAATAATAATCAGATTTATAAAGCGCCTAAGGCCTTGACTTCAGAGGCGCTGGCGGCAGGTCAGTCGTGGCCTGTGGGTGTTCATCAAAGCCTTACGGAAGAAGTAAGTAAGAGCGATTAAGATGTTCATAAATGACAGTGTCACTTCGCCGGAACGACAACAGTAATTACGGGTAACAGAATTCGAAGAAGTATGTCTTCAAGCGACCGCAGAAGACGGGAAGTGACGGAGCAGATGTGAACCCGCCCAGGAATATTGTATAATACAATAGGTTAAATAATTCGAATCGATTCGCTGCGGGGCGAACACGTGGCCGATTTCGGGACAGACATAGGGATAGACACAGCGTGACACCGTGCAAAACAGTACCCGCACGCAGGTGCAAGTAATAAATATTCATAGGAAGTTCACATTTAGTGTTTGGGTCTCAACTGTGATAACATTTCGAGATCGAGTGGTTGAACGTCAAGGTCGTCATGCCTTTGCCTCACAAAACTCAGAGATGAAATCAGCCGTAACTGATCTACAGATGTTACGTGATCTTCAAACTCGGCAGACATGTTCAATCCCCGTTATGTGCTACGTGTCAAAAACGTGCAGCTAAAAGGTCAAAAATCTAAATCACAAGGTCAACACAAAGTCCGTCTGCATATCATATCATATCATAAGTAATTTATAGTGCGCCGGTTACAAAAATAAGAACATCGGACATGTCATCGGTACAGTACAAATGTCAAAATACGTAATAAGAAAACGAAAAATAAAATCAACTAAAAGCAGAGATGAAAAGGTACGTGTGCATGTGCCGTCTGACTTCGTAACAGAAAGTTACAGCAAGGTCAAATTTGATGTTAGGTTCTCCAGTAACTCGCGATGTCATTTAGAGGTTAAGATGCAAAAGGCGAAGGTCATGAAGCCTCACAAAGCTTGGACAAAAAATGCTGACAACTGACATTTTAAAGTTGGTTTTCTCGGTAAAACTGCAAAGCTCCTTATGCGATGTACTTGCTAAAGTCGAAAGTAAAACCAAAATCAAGTAGCCCAGACAATGTTTCTGCATAATGTGTCTCTGCACTGCAGGATGTATTCAAACTCATTAAACAGATATCAAAGTCAGGTAAAATTTCAAAGGAAAATCTACCTTAATTACAAACTTGGAGCCGACTTATTTGGGATTTATTTTAAAAGTCAAAGAGTCAAAAGCCACGTCGAAGTTGCGTTTTATTGCATGCTATAATGGATTACCGTACAAACTTCGGGAATATCGTACAGCTGCCGCATTTTGTCCGTCCAAATACATTCAGCATCTGATTGATTTACACCCACAGGCAGTATCTGCAGCGACGCCGTCAATTACTATCATGCGCTGAAAATAGTCTTCAGCACAGCTACACTTTTACAGAATGCGGCAGAAATATCGGACACGAAAACTCAAATAGCATTAATTTCAGAAATTATTCGGTACTTTTTTGTACGCAAGCATGCAATTTTTATTACTTTTTGTCACAGCATACGGAATAGCGCATAAATGCAACACGATTTAGGTTACGCTTTTCCTTAAAGAGTATGGTCTTGAGTGTCATCTGACCCAGATTTCAAGGTAACAGAATTACTATAGATGCCCTCGACGTATTGTGTGCGCAGCTTACGCGCGAACTGTTTGCGATAGCTAATTTTCTTGTCCTCAAAAGGATGGGTTTTTAGCACGCACCAAGAAAGCGACCTATTCTTTCCGAGTTAAAACACTGAGCTTATCCTATTGCCAGAATAAAAGCAAGAAACAATTTTAGCTAGTAATTGTTGAAATTAAACTCGTGGTAACGAATAATTTATGCCTAAATTGGCTGAAATGTTTTACTGTTTAAGATGCACTAAAATTCTACGCCGGCGATTTTTTTCTGTTGGCTTATTCTGCGAACATTATAAATACTGTTATATGAGAATAAAAATATATACGTGTCAGAATTGAGTAGGCCCCTAAATTTGGCGTATTCTGGGGAAACAAGTGCGTAGAGTATGTGTGGTAGGAAAATAAATCACATAGCTCTCTAGAGTCATTATCTATACGACGTACTTCTTGGACAACTTTTATACGAGGGTTGTAAAGGGTTCTAGGGTTGGACGCAGTTGGCTCGAAATGCGTTAAAGGGTGCCCGCGGGGAGTACTGCTAAGTGGCGCGAAGACTAGCACTCGCTGTGGCCGGAAATCGCGGACGGTGCGCAAAGAACCAGTTTCGGTCTAAAGCCGTTGACGGCGACAAACTAGTGCCATTTATCGCGCTGCAGATGATGAATGGCCCTCAGCGGGCATCCGTAGACGCCTGTTTAGCGCGTTTGTTGCCAGCAGTAGATCATCAATTTGCTTCCGTTAGACCGGGCTGTATAGCCAACGGACAGCTGGAATAATGTGATGGGTCTAGTTTAGCTACTTGTCATTACCGATTGGAGAGTCGTTAAGTGACACGGGCTGAAGATGAAGCAAAAACAGTGAACATAGTTAGCCAAAATAGCCAACTTCTTTATCGAAGGCTATTTACTTACTGACTTTATATTTCTAGGCATTCTCGGCTCGCTGTAGGTTGGCCAATAACCAATTGCGACTCAACGAAACTCAACATTTGTCTCAAATTGTCGTCTAAAACACAATACGCTAGCTCAACAACGTATCTTGTAGGCCTATGTACAGTAACGCCTACTGCACCTTATTCAAATCTTCGTATTACTCGATGACGGTAAGTAAGTAAGTAAGTCTTAAATATACATAGCGCATTACGCAACGCCTCTAATGCGCTAAGTGTCCAAGTGCATTACGAAACAGATGCGTCTTCAGCTTCTTCCGGAAATTGTCGGCACTGAACGACGGGTCTCGTAGGTCGTCAGGCAGCGCATCGGACCGGCGACGGAGAACGCCCGACGGCCGACCGTGCTGCGACGATGTCGTGGTACGACGGTATGACGGAATAGCGTCACATTGCGTTTAGTTTAAAAAAATAATGCATGAATACATACTAACATACTAACTAGTTTTGGTGTTTGAGAATACAAATAATGAAGTAGGCTACTTATTGTAATGTAAGGGACGCCGAACCAACGAAATCACCGCCCTACGCCCAATGACTACGATTCCGCCATCTTCCGTAGTTACCGTTTCGCGCAGTACCTATACGTTTTGCTTATACCAATAAAATACCGCTTACATTTTCATAAAGTTAATCCATTATTGACAACAATCCATAAAGATAGGTTTCCAAGCGATCTTAAACGATTTTATCGCTAAATTCCACTTTTACTACAAATTTCATTCACAACTTCATCTAAGTTTATTAACATGGCCTACGGAACGATATCCACCTAAACACTACTAAATTCTATAAAATCGTTCACTTACTTCTTTCGTAGCCGCTTTCGCGCTTCGCGAGAAGTTTAATTACTTCTATACACGCGTACGACCTTTTGTTTACATCGTACGCTACGTCTAAATACTCGTTCTAGGCCGCCGCCGCCCAGCGCTGCTCGCATCGTGCTGCCGCCGGCCTCACATCGCCTAATACGCTCATTCATAGCATTACTGCTATGAATATGCTGTCAACAGCTGGTCTTTGTATATCTATATATACGGCCATTTACATGCCTGAGCTTGTTGGAAGCTAGCAACCGTTGTCAAGGCCGATCTTAACGTGCAAAACTGCCGAAAGTCCAATTTTCGATATCTCGGAAACGGCATCCAGAGTGCTCGGATCGTTTCCACATTTCTCCCTTTTTAGTTCCACCTCCTCGGCAGTCCCGATTTTCTATTTTTGTCTTCCCCTGAGGATCGGTTAAGGTCGGTAATTTTCAAAGTTGTTTCTCCGTTATACGTGAACCGGAAGTCACATGTCATGCACCAATGGATAGCTCTCGTCAGCCCGGTTTCAACGAGATGCTACATGCTTAGGTACAGCTTAAGACTAGGCCAGCACATGCATATTAATAAAAAAGGGGCGGAGCCCCCCGGGGGTACCTTCAAGCCTATATAAGTATCTCCCTAGCTTAAGTCGTCCTCTTTCTCTCTGGACGTCGAAGCGTTCACAACGTTTACTCGTGTTGAGCGAAATTGTCGTCTGCACGTCGTATCCTATCAAGTTTATTGTTGGAAAAATAAAGTTTGATGCGCATTTTCGTCGCGAATTGGAAGCATTTTGTCGACAAGTTATTTGAAAATGTAATTAATTCAAAGTTGTCGAACCGGAAGTGGTTGTCAACAGTCGTTGACGACGTTGATAGTTGATGAGACGGTTGGTACGTTGAAGCCTCAAGCGTGGCGACGTCCCGGTGTCCCGTTGTCGACACCGTGGCTTCCGATCATCGTTGATAGACATCGTTATTGTTCGCTGACGTCGTGCGTTGTCGCTTACAGGCATCGTGGTCGTCTGTCAGCACTGTTCGTCGACGCTGTCGGTCATTGCCCTGGCCGACTTGCGAAGATTTGATTTTGTTCACGTCGCTTGCCAGATTTCCGTTTAGTCTTCCTGTCTTTCTTCTTCTACCATGGCCAACACTAGTTTAGGCGACACGTACAGCATTTTACACAGTGACCCGACAGTTGCTACATCAGGTTTTCCCCTGATGTCTTGGCCTGCTAATAACCTTCTGTCTCGGACTGATGCCTCCGCCATGGCACAGTTTAGTATGGAGTTAAGGGAACTGGAAGCGGTCAATGCCTTAAGCACACTGAGTCAGGTCTCGAGACCCAGCTGGACACCCAAAAATAATGCATGAATTGTCCGTAGATTCGGCAGTCACGTTTCGTAAAGGGTTGGGGTCGGCCGATATCTTGCCAACTAGGGACCAGGTATCGACCCGTTTGAAGATACCAGGCCCATGGATACATCATACACCTTCGGACAAGAGTAGTTTGCAGCTTACGTCAATAACTTCTACAAGTCCGTCTATCATTGCGCCTTGTATGGCACCTGGGCTGGCTTCCTCACACCACACCATGACCCTACAAACTTTGCAGTAAAAAAGTAAACGTGAACAGAAATTGCAGAACAAAATAGCAGCACATCGAAGGCACTGTGCTACAGATGAATAAACCGTCTTAAATTGGGTGAAGGTTGCTGCTCAAAGTGAATGCTGTTTTTCTTAGTATATCAGCTTGCACTTGATTTAATTAATTAAATTTTAATTAATCACTTAATTTTTATCGCGCGTCAGCATACTGACGCGCGATTTTGATATAGCAATTCTGTCGGATTGTCTATCCCTCCGCCGTTGCGTTCCGGTATTCTATGGAAACGGCTTAAGATATTGTTATAGTTTTTTTTCACCACATGGTAGCCCAATCATTCTAGGTTTATGAATATCAAACATCTTCGCATTCCGACGAGGTCACCCCCTGCGGGGGCGATAAATGCAGGTGGGGTATAAAAATTTGGCGATTTCGACCAATAACGTACTCCGCGGTCGACTAATCAATTTTTCTTCGACGTGTCTCGATTTTCCACTGAATTTGGTAAAAGGTCGTTTAGTTACTTGGCTCCTAATCAGACTTTCACCCACTTTGCACGCCTTCCAACGCCGTCTGAAAACTCGCCTTTTCATATAGCCCATCAAAACCCTTACCATTCCGCCCATCAAGTGACTGCCAGCGCCTCTTGATTCAGTATCATCACTGAACTTGCGCGCGTTGTAAATGCATGTATAATAATTATAATAATAGTTACTATCGAACGCTAATAGAAACTCGTATGCGATCTATTAAATGGTGCCATTTCTAATGATCTTGAACGAACCCTAACCCTGTTTTCAAGGTCACACCATTCTTTGACGCTGAATATCTCACAAACGGCTACAGATACGGACATAATTACTATAGAATGCGTACATAGGAAACTGCACCCAAGCTTTTGAACAGCACCAGTTTCAATGACCTTGAGTGACCTCTAACCCACATTTCAAGGTCACGATAATATTCAACGTCAAATAACTCGACTAATAATAAGTCGTGTATGATCTATCTAATGGTTCCATTTCCAGTGACCTTGAATGATCCTTAACCTAGATTTCAAGGTCACTGGGTTATTATGAATGCCCTCGAAATATTGTGTGCACAGCTTACCCGCGATCTGTTTGCGATAGCTAAGTTCTTGTTTCTGTATCTGATGATTCTAAAATATACCTATGAACTAGTTTTTCATGGTGTTTTAATAGCAAACTTGTATTATCATACACAATGTTTTAAACACCAAGCTGCCTGCTTTGCCAAACTGGCGCAGCTTACTCTAGCGCACAGCAATGAATAACAGCCAACAGACTCAAGCATGTGTACTAAAATGTGTGAGGTTGGATGACCGCTTGTTTTCACGCGAACATTTTGAGCGGTTCTGAGGCTCTGAGCAGAAAAATGCCAACGCGGCTAGTGTGACCCGCGTGGTCGTCGACTTAGTGGAATCCTGACGGATGAGGCCGTTTTTGTTCAGCTGCTGAATTATGCACGATGCGACTTGTTATAATAACGTGTGGCGGTGGCGCTCAACGTGCGTCGCCGACGCCGAGGCTTTCAGCTGTCACAAGCGACACGTGACGCAAGCTGTTATGTCAGCACGCAACGATGAGGCCAAACTGACAAATGGCCTAAGCCGGCACCGGAGACCGGTCCTTCGCGGCTGCTGGCCCACGTGCATGGAACAAACTTCCACCACCGCTTCGTCGCGTTTACTTTATCACGCTTTTAATTCACATTGTTAGGCGCCCTTGTTGTGTCTCCGCACTTACGTCGCCCTAATCTCGACTTTTTAGATGGATAGATAGATAGGTTTCATTCTGGCGCCAGACAGCACGTTACACGAGCTAGTTTCTGGCGCCAGTTAACCTGAGTACTTTGAGTATCTTTTGAGTAGTGAGTATCAGTAGGCTGCTCATTTTAAGTAAATATTGAGTATTCGTGCATACTAAAATTGAGTATAAACTACTCAATATAGGCACCGTGCATTGAGTATTTTTTGTTACTCACTTTGAGTATTTTACGTTTACAGTGCATACGACTGCTATGGCAATGAACCAGTACTTCAGTAACTCGCTGCCAAGTCTGTCACGCGAGTGTTAAATATATACAGAAAGTTGCAATAAGTAGATGACTGTGTGCTTCCTGTATCACTTGTGATAGGTTAATAGTTACCGCGTTATTACTAAAATAATAGTAAACTACAACGCCAGAGACGACAGATAATACCCGCGCCGCAATGCATCGGAATGCAGCTATTTTCGAATTCTCACGAGCTCTCGACGATATCTTCCTCCCATAAAAATGTCGTGATGATATCTCGAACAGTTTAAGAGTTTTTGCGATGACAAACAGACTCACACACCCACATACCCACAAACAGACACTATACTTAAAACAATACCGCCTTCGCTACGCTATCGCGTAACAAGAATATCGCATTGCGAAAAGAAGCTGGCCCGCCTCCAGTTCGACTTTGACGTCGTCAACACAACGGACGATAATTGTAATCAACAGATTTCAAGCGTCGCACTCTATTCACAACAGTTGACAACAACGGCAGTGAGACGACGGTCTGCTCGGTTGACAATGGTTGTGGTCTGACCTCAAAGTTGAGCAGGAGGGCGTATTAATAATTGTACATATTTGCTCGTCCGCATTAAGGTTGTCGTCGTCGGTCCGTCGTTTGTTGTCCGTCCCGTGGTCATAATGTCAGAAACTAAGCAAGATAGACCCATAGTTACTATGGAACACTGTTAGGTAGTTGGCATAATGATTCTGTTGCCACATTCAAATCCTTCCCAGACGCTCCGCTGGGGAGATATTCGGTTTTCCAATACAAAATATGTGCAAATGTGAATACGGCCTTCTGTTCGACTTGGCGTCAGGCCACAGCTGTTGTAAACACGAGAATCTTTCCGCCGGTGCTGTCAACGATAAACGGAGTGCGACGCTGGCAACTGTTACATATTTATAATCATCGTTCGTTGTATTGACGACGCCAAAGTCACAGTAAGTGGGCCAGCTTCTACTCGGACGGACGACGGATGGACGACGGTCGAAAGCAACGTCAGCAACCATCGCATAGCTGGCCATTGGCATGCCAGCAAAAATTTAGTATTTACAACAAACTTCGCTGTCGCAGACAGGCCGTGCGACTCTCCATGTTGTTGAAAATTTTGCTAAGTTACTCATGATCATGAGAAATTACACGGTTGTAATTCCTAATAGTATTCCATTGTATGTATGTTGCACCGTTTCTGAGATATTCAACGTCGAATAATGGTGTGCCCTTAAAATATGGTTATGGGTCACTCACCTTGCGAATTTATGCACGATCTGCAGGCCTACATCGCATCTACAGACCGGGGGCTATCCGTTTACAGCTGATAGTATGGGTCTATCTTCATTCATTTCCACGCAACGAGTTCCGGATAAAGCTATATACGATAAGGTGGTGCAATACGGTCGTTCAAGATTATTCAAGGTCATCAAAATTAAAGTCTAATCGAAAGCCGTTTTGCAATTTCCTATTAGACTTCTACTGTAACCATCGTTTATGAGATATAACGATTTATTTGTCGAAAAGCTGCGTTTTTTACCATCTTACGCACCCTAGTTTCGTTTGAAGCTATCGCAAGGGGTGTTTTCATGTGAACTAGGGTATAAAATTTGGTGTCAGAAAACTAAAGGGGCAATTTATCTTTAGTTGGCTAGTACCTGCTACGTTCCACCTACTTATTACCAACTTTGAACTGTCTGTCTTGAAGTATATAAGGACATATTGATCCACGGAAAGATCCACATGTCGCGCCCAACACGGTACCCGCCATCGGTTGTAACCGGGAGCGGGTAAATATCTGTCAATAAAAACGGACCGGCACTGGCAGGAAGTAGAAGATTCATCGACACATAAATGTACGAGTGCAATGTGAATAGCGGCAGCGAATCGTCCGTTGGCGACCAGCGCGTTCGCCGCCGGTGACTAAGGTCTTGAACTCGCACAGTAATTATTGCGATCATCCGCCACCACTCCCTGGATGACTCGCTGCAGTCATACAGTGACTGATGGGTATAGTAAGTCGCGTCGGCCTAATATTACTGCACACAACACTGAATAGTATACTGGACTGTAGTAATCCTACCACATCAAATGTTTGTTCGACTAGTTTGATTTTTATTCTTGTGACTTTTACCTCACATGGCGACAGTTTTTGGTTGCCTGTGTTTGTTACGATATTTGTAACTTTTTAACGTTGTTCTCAAGCCCAGTTTTGACATATTTGCAGCAATAGGCCTACATCAGAAGAAAATGTTAGAAATATATGTTGAAGTTTGACATCATACCTACTTCTGAGTTTCTCTGTAACAGACCATGCAACTGATGCAATAAAGGCATGGTTAACACGAAATTCAGAAAGTTAAAAAAGAATAACTGAATAATCTCAGAAACACTAACAAAACTTGACAACTTAACCAAGACAGTCAGCTAGCAAGTGCTCAAATTGTCACTATACCTCACATTACATAAAAACCGAAAAGTTATACTGTCTTCCTCACAATAGTGTGAGTGGCTCTGAAGAGAACCGGTTTTAGTGTGTCTGGAGTGATTCTGAAAAGAGCCGGTTGTGTGGCTAGACCACAGTCAATACAAGATGTAGCTACAGTTACAATACAATACTAATAACATCTTACGCATGCCCTATTCAACGGCGTAAATTCAAATTACACACGTCCTACTAATTTTTACCGCGCGATGCTATGCAAGCGCGGCCTTAGCCGTCATACGCTGTCTGTGTGTGCGTGTGTCTGTGCGTCTGTGTATCTGTCACGTTCGTGAATCATGTCAAAACGAACAAACATATCTTCAAACTTTTTTTCACCGTCAGGTAGCCAAGCCATTCTAGTTTTTCTGTGCCAAACGGCATAGCAATATTCCGACGGGAACCCCCTAACGGGGGCGTCGAATGCAGGCGGGGTAGGCAGAAATCGAGATTTTGAGCCTATATCTGACTTGACTGCCTGTGTTAACGCTGCAACTGGCCAGGTGTTGTAAACACGGTCGCCGGTGGACCATGGCCACCGTCTCGCAAGTTGTAAGACATCGCTGGTAGTAAGCGGCGGTGTTGATTGCGGGAGAAGACGACGAACTGTTTATGACAAGAAGCCTCAACGTCACGCCAAAGACAACAGAACAGCGCATTTAACTGCACGCAGTGATAAATCTATAGCATACGCAACTAAAGGCCCGTTTATAGCGACACAACTCAACTCAACTCGACGTCGAGTTGAGTTGAGTTGCGTCGCTATAAACGGGCTTTAACAATAAAAGACTCGACGTTTTGTACTGTTGAAACTAACTACTGACAGACATGAAGCATCGCGCAGCCTCTTTGCGACAGCAGAGCTACTTGTATTAGTAGGGCGTGTGTAACTTCTTACGCAGGCGTGCAGCGTCGTAATCGAGAAGTAAAAAGTTTTGTGGAAATAAAACCAGTACCAGTTGTTAAACACGTGGAAATTTTACAATTCATTTTTGCCAAGGTAGTGTATGAACACGCATTAGGCGCGGTGGCAGTAGGCTACACACCTCATATAGTCATATTGTTGGAAATTTATTCAGGTGTCGCCACGACAAAAATTATAGAAATGAGTTGACATTCGACAAGTTATTGCAAAAACAAAACGGGTGCAGTTTTTTTGTGACACCGTGTAGATATCATCATGAAACTTTCACAATAAACGGGCAATGGTTCTTCGATCAACAAGGTCGTTCAAGGTCATTCGAATTGCACTTATTAGTAAGGCGTGTGTAACTTCTTACTAGTTATCCATTGCAGGCCTAAATATGTGTCTATCTTGCAGGCATACTGTTGCTGAGATAGTGTTGAATAGAGGTCACTGCAGCATTTGCAGGTCATTGGAAATGGCACCATTCGATAGATTGCGTACGAGTTTTTTTATTCGTCTTCCACTGTAACTATGGCCGTATCATGTGCCATTTTCGATATAAAGCGAGATATTGGTCGAAGAACGCCAATTTTTCATACCCCCTTCCTTTTAACTTGCACGACCACCAACGGTTAGGCCAAATTAAACCGGGCCAATGCAGTTTCTTTCATAGTAGTAAAGCACTTTTTGTAGAATTTTTATAATGAAATAACAGGTGAAATAACAGTTCATTTGCGCACTTTTAGTAGCATAAAAATTAAATACTTTTCACTAGAAGGCGCTACAAAAGCTAATGATTTCTCTGTAGTAGCATTTCAGCTGTTTTACTTACTCATAACTTTTACATCACAGGTAGCTCTGCTGTCGTAAAGAGGCCGCGCGATGTCAGTACAAAACGTAGAGTCTTTTATTGTTAGTTACGTAGGCTACAGATTTATCATTGCGTGCAGTTAAATGCGCTGTTCTGTTGTCTTTGGCGTAACGTTGAGGCTTCTTGTCATAAACATTTCGTCGTCTTCTCCCACAATCAACACCGCCGCTTACTACCAGTGACGTCATAACTTGCGAGACGGTGGTCGTCGTCCACCGGCGACCTGTTGACAACACCTGGCATGTTGCAGCGCTAACAGCAGGCGCTAAAGCCAGATATAGGCTCAAAATCGCGATTTCTGCCTACCCACCTGCATTCGACGCCCCCGTTAGTGGGTTCCCGTCAGAATATCGCCATCCCGTTTGGTATGGAAAAACTAGAATGGTGTATCTACACGATGGTGGAAAAATTTCAAATATATCTTTATTCGTTTTGACACAACTCACGAACGTAACAGACAGACCGACAGACAGACATACACAGACAGACACCGCGTGATGGCATAGGCCGCGCTTATGCATAGCATCGCGCGGCAAAAACGATTTTATTAACAACAACTTTTATGGTGAAAAATCGTCTGATTTTGCTGGTATTTATTTGTTAGCATCTATAATGTACTGTGATCTTTTTTGGTGGAAATACCTACCTGTTTTGCTAAAATAACGCTTTGTATTTTCTGGACTCCGAAGTACAACACAACACTCAGACCTATCATAAGTATCATAAGTGATGATAGACGTGGCGCCCTTTAGTGTGTTACGCTTTCATTTAAATAAAATTGGCATCATGTCACTTGTTGCTTTATGTAGTTTATACCTGCCGAAATCATATAATTTTATAAATGCGTTCGCTTGTTAGAAGCAAACATGTAAGCTGACCCCGTTTAATTTGTCCCACTCTGTAGAACTTATTCGAGTTTTTTTATCAAAATGTTAATACAAACTGTCCGAGTTTCTAAGCTATCAGGTGGTGCAAAATATTGCTGAAATGTTAAACCTATGCAACAACGTTACAGACAGACTACAGACAGACGACAGACGGACGGATCATGCCATAAGGCGAACGTAACGTAGTAAAGTCACAGTCATGAAGTCACTAACGACAGATTTACTAAACTCGGTCGTTCACAAAAAAACTTAACTTCGATGAGTATTTCGAAGTCACGGAATGCAACATGTGACAGGTTTTATATTTTAAAGGTCAGAGTTCAAGCACATTTAACCATGTGACTTATGCATTTTCATTGTTCGATCTACAAACATCAAACGTAACGGAATTTATTTTATTTATTTAATATGAAAATCGTACAGAAGTACACACACACGATAAAAGAAAAGAAATAAAAATTAAAAGAAATAAAAATCCAATACACATGCCTAGTTGACACACAGATAATCAATCATGCCAGTGGCGTAGCCAGAGGGGGGTTTGGGGGTTCAAACTCCCCCATTCGCATCGAAACCGTTTTTTTCACAGCAGCAGAGTTACTGTTATCAAATATTATAACCTCTCTCTAACGACTCGAAGGACGATTAACTCGCACGATTTGCGCAAAACCAACCATTTGGGGGGCTGCGATTGCTAGCGTGGTAGAGTGCGTCTTGACCTGGATCCGTGAGCAATATTTGGTTGTCTGTAACTTTGCAAAATGAACCATTTTGTGCATTGTTGTTCATTTTTAACCAGTAATAAAATTACTTCGAAAGGGTGTCAGAGTGCATCACAGACGTGTGATTTTGATGCAAGAAATGCAAAATTTTTCTGGGGAGGGAGCACAGCCCCCTCCCAGACCCCTCCCTCAGTGGGGAGGGGGACACCCCCTCCCCACACCCACCCTCTCGGCGCCTCGATCTTAACCCCTCCCATTCTGAAATTCTGCCTACGCTACTGTAATCATGCAGTCAACATCTGAAACACTCAAAACAGATATTTCAGCTCGCTTACTCTTTACCAGCAGAAGATCATAGATAACTCTAGCTGTAACACTGTACACGTTTTCTTCTAGAGTAATGTATCGCCACACACACTTGGTATTAATACTGCAAAGACGACTTAACGGCATATCGAACTGGGCACTGCACAGTTGAGCAAGCAAACCAAAAGGAGAACCTGCTCTACCAAAATATATCCCATGGCGAGAAACAAACTGCACAACAGCGTTTTCACAGTTCAAACAGCTGGTTATAAATCGCGCAGTCCTGCAGAGTAATTCATCTCTAAGAGGCAACAACTCGCGGCAATAAAGCACAGTGAGTACGACTAGGCAAACTTAACGCACGTCGCAAACCTTTATGCCAGGCTACACACACATCTTCTATGCAAGAATGAGAAATGTCCCATACAATACTGCCATAGAAGTCATTGCAGTATATTCTTAACAGTTTCAATTTTACAAGTGGATCACACTTTGCTAAAAAATACACTAGAACTTTATTAACTTTACCACACAGCGAGTTTCTCTTGCTCAAAATATCACACCTGTCATCAAGTCTTGCAGAGATAATATGACTTAGATGTGAACATTTGTCAACAAAAGATAATGGTCGACCATCAAGAAAAAAACTGCATGTCTACATCAGACGACTGAGCTGTCCTGGATACCTGCATTCAGACGGACTTAGCAGCATTAAACACCACTGAGAATTCTTTACCATACTCTTCGCAGATTTTTAATAGAATACGCATTGCACTAGGCGTTGGTGCCAGCAATACAACATCATCAGCATATGCTAAATACCCTAGTGAAAACATGTCCAATATAACACCCGACACCTGAACCTGACAAACGGTGTAACAGATCATCAAGATAAATACAGATAAGTATAAGACTCACTATTCCTCTTTGTCTGACACCATTTTCAATAACGAATGAACGACTGCAAACTCCGTTCCACGATACACAAGCAACACTGTTCGTGTATAAATTGAGAAGCAAACGAAGGTAAACAGAAGGAATCTCACGGTCCAAAAGAACATGGAACAATTTACAATAATTTACGCGATCAAAAGCCTTGATTGCATCTAACAGAGTGCAGAAGGCAGTCCCTCCGTCAACAGTATAGTATGCAAGTGTTTCTTTCAGCACCATAGTACACATATTGGTCGAATGACGACGATTAAAACCAAACTGTAATTCAGATGTACACAGGTAAGTGCTAAACTTGTTCAGAAAAATCAGGTCAAATACCTTACCAAACATAGAACTTAATGCAATACCCCTGTAGTTTGCTGAATCAGTGGTGTTTACATTTTTACCTTTGGGTATGGGGATAATGTGCAAGAAACCATATCCTCTGGTGCAAAACCATGCACGAGCAAGGCCGAAAACATCATAGCTACATGTGTCCATAGTTCCTCACAAGCAAGAATGAAATGATAAGAAGTCGATAGGCCAAAACTACCATCACCCTTACCAGCCTTAAGCAGCTTAAAAGCTGACAGCACGTTACCCGTCGACACAACAGAATGTTGTACAGAACCAGAAGTATGCAATCGCCCATTTAATTCACCACGAATCTTAGACATTTTTTCAACACTGTATGACACACTGGTGTATAAAGTACTGTATTTTCCAGCAAAGGACTCGGCAATATCTGAAGCACTTGATAAGCCATCAACAACGTTACTCCGACTACGTAACCGCATCACTTCCTGCCAAAAATCACGATGTCTATTTTCAACAACAGCAGCAGCAAACCGCTTATTTACAATGTCAGTCTCACTTTTACGGGCATCACGAATGGCTGCATGATATTGCAATCTAGTTTTCTGCATAATGCCCGCTACCGGGCCATCGTGAGGTTTCCCACACTTTTTCCATAAATTATGCCAAAAAGGGGGCAATCTGCTCCTTCCAGCCTGGTATACACCCTCGGGTTCCTTTTTGTTTACTAGCTGCTAACGCTTCAGCTGCCGCATCTAAACATGCCTCTGCAATCACAGAAATACATGACTTAAGAGCATCACTATGAGCATAATTGCAACAGTGAAAATCTTTACATATTATAGCTTCACAAGGCACATCAATCCTCGTAAGCTTACCATGCAGATCGGACTTATATGCAGCAAAATGCTCCTCTTTAGCCTTATTCCAACACAGACGTGGCCTATACACACGTTTACTCACTGCCATGTGTGCTACATTAATGTCAAGCGACAAACATAAAGGCTCATGGCCTGAGGTATTGTCAACATCATGTAATACATACTGAGATCTAACAGCATCATAAAACAGTTTTTCAGACACAATGAAGTGATCAATACTTGTAAAAAATCTCATCTGAGAATGATATGTATAATCAACAAGACTGTTATTGTGACGAATAACAGGAAATAAATCTGAGTGTGAACAGAAATCAACCAGCAACTCGGTATGAGACCAATTTCGCATAAAATCAACGTTAAAATCGCCCTTAGAATCACATGACAGTCAGAATACTGTTCCATTAAGAGTCGATAACCGACAGCTGATACTGAAACTCCTCCACGGAAGAGTCATCCTTCTCATAAGTCATCTAAACACATACACACAACAGTTTAATGCAGTCATTACTGAAAAGCACTGCACAGATACGACCACTATCAGTAATGATGGGTCGGGCCAAGAGGTTAAGCGAGGAGCGCCATATCACTGCGCAGCCCCATAAGGCCTGCCACTCAGAACATCTGAGTTACCGAATCCACTAACCCAAACAGCAACGTGATCTGAACTAAGAGTGCTGAGACATGATAATTGAGCATCAGATAACCAGTGTTCCTGTAGGAGTAAGATATCACACTCAGTCAAAACGCTAGACAGATAACACCTCTTTGAATCATTGAAACCTCGACTATTATACGAAAATGCACAATATTATTATTCACAGAGTCGGCCATTGCGGGGAATATAGCCACGCTCCATGGTAAACACTTCAATTTCCTCAACAAACAATACACCATTAGCAATTCTAACTTACTTCACTTCCTCAGTGCGTAGCTTCAGCAACCTGTCCATAGTCTTGCGTCGCCTCTCTTCTAGTGACAAATCAGGAGAAATGTAGACATCTTTCAGACCGTGGATGGTAGACAATTTCCATGCGCCGCCAATCACTGCTCTCCTGTCCCAGACAGAGTGCAGCTTGACCAGAATAGGACGAGGTTTCTCAGTGGCAGTGCGCTTTCCTAAACGAAAAGCATCCTGAATGATAACTTCACGCCCAGCAGCTCCTTGCAGAGCCTGAGCAACAGTGTCACGCCAGGATTCCCCAGCATCAAGTCTTTTTGCAACTCCAAACGGGATAACATTCCGAGATCTGTCCACAGAATCGACAGGTGCAGCATTCACTGAACTGCCTGTCCCAGTAGTAGGTGGAGGCTGCACTTTTGCTGTCTTGACAGTCTCATTAAGCTCAGTGACAACGGACTGCAATTACTTAACAGTATCACGCAGTTCATCCATGGCAAGACTAGTTGTGGCAACTGTGGCCGTCAGCTTGACGATCGGCAATGGTACATATATTTAACTCCTCCGGACCATATTTTGGAATTCGGTCGTGATTTACTGCTGCAAAAGTGACAAGTGAAAGTTGTGCCGATCGGTTGAGTCTATCCATAATTCCGATGATATCGTCAACCTCCACCTCACACACAACTCTAGTAGCTGTTTTGCGCCGCTCAACACGTAAAGGGCAGTCGGACAGCAGCTGACCAAACGCAGCTTGACATCTTTTTAGCAATGTTGATTTCAGTCGGAGTGTAAAAACTGACGAGTAGCTTACGTACATTCTCAGAGAGGCTCGGTTGCGATAAAATGCGACATAGGAAAGAAGTTCGTTGACAACGATCTGAGGTGTACCGTCGTTCTGAGTAGCGCAGTCCATTGTCTTGCGCAAATGAAGAAACTCTTGATGACGTGCCTTATCACAGTCTGAACATAACATCAGATCACCTTCACCATTGCGAACAGTGCTGTCGTTGCGCGCCTTCGGTCAATACCAGTAGACAAGCTCTCACAGCGTGGCATCACGAATCATTAAAACTCTACTAAAACTCTATTAAAACTGTTAAAAACGTCGCTGGAACGCGAATTAATACTTTAATACTTTAAAATCGAAAATTAAGCTCGAGGTAAAACACGTTTGTTTACATAGATGATATTTAAGAATAGGCCTAAGTTCACCGCGCGACGCTTTCACATCGTGCATTATATCTGGTATGTAGGACAGATGGTAACGCAATGTTGGAAATTGCGATTTCAGTCAAAATCTCATTCTCAAAGTCGATAACTTCGTTAATTTAGATTTTTTTCTTTCCTGATTTAGTTTAGTTTAAATTTAGCTGTTTTTCGCTGTTAAATTGTGTTATTTTATCAGTAACGTCTTGGGTCCTTATTTTGTGTGTGTGTTGTGCTGATGTGTGGGGCCGACATATTGAGTGTGTCTGACAGTTTTAGTTTCTCGCCACTTGTCCGTTTGGTCCGCTTGCATCGCACACACGACTAAAATCATAATAAAACTAAAGATTTTCTCGCTATGCTTTCAGTTACGGACGTGGGTCAAATTTTCTTGACCCTACCCAACCCTACCCACAAGTGAAGTAACCCAACCCGACCCGACCCAGAATTAACATGAAACTCTGGACCAGACCCAGCCCGACCCATTTATGCATGACTTTTAGTTTTGCCATCAGCTGCCGAGTCCACCAATGACTCTTCATCTCAGATGCCAAGATCATCGTTTCACGAGCCACTGCTTTTCGCCCAAACATCACTTCCTTAATGTTGGAATGAATAATCAAACGGTAATAAATGGCAGCGTTACCACTTCTTATCATTACGAATTATAGTCGTCGAATACTCAACTCAACTCAACGTTTATTTGCCAATAACAGAAAATATACACACAACAGTACAACACCAAATGGCAGGTTGCCAGAGAGGCCTTAGCCTATATAAGCTGGCCACCCATGGTTATAGCAATGTTATTACAACTCATATAAACGCATAACAAAAAAAGAAAGAGAATACGTGCAACTACAGATGCAGAGTGCAGCAGGACAAAAGTGTATTCAGAACAATATCAAGGAAAAGGAGTACAACATGATATAGAAGGTACATAATGTTCAAAATATAGCTTGTTCATTCAACAAATGAGCTTTTAGTTTACGTTTAAAAGTAAATTTCGACATAGGATTTTTAGCAGCTGGGGAATTTCATTCCATAGGACACTACCAACATACTGAATGCTCTTTTGGCCTATTGATTTTTGAACACTACTGATATGCAGATCACTTTTCTGTCTGGTGCAATGGCTATGAACAGTGCTATTAATAACAAAATAATCTCTATAGATTTCAGGTAACTCATTATTACGGTAAAAAAGGTATGTACAAGTGTTAATATTTGTAGGATAAATAATTGATTTATAGGTAATGTTTGATATTCTAGGTACAAGTGTGCTACAGGTGTCTGCAATCGGCAATTTTGAAGAATTCTCAACGGTTTATTAATTAGGACATTTGATGGCTTAAGGTAAGTTGAAAACGTACTGACATATAATTCAACACCATACAATATGTGTGGATGAACAAAGGCATAATAGATATTTCTCAAGCAAGAACTGGGTAATTTATTTCGTAACTTATAAAATATACTACTATACTTAAATAATTTTTTTTATAAATATATTCAATATGCTCTTTCCATAGTTCACAAGCTATGATTACCCATAAATATCTACAACTATTAACTCTCTTAATATCAGTTCCATTAAGCTGTATACTCAACTGATTTACGTTGCTCTTAGAAAATACAGTGTAACAGGTTTTATCCAAACTTAGACTAAGTTTATTAGCAACAAACCACTCATTTATCTGTTTTAAGCACAAGTTTGCCTTTTGACTTAATCTAGTACTATCTCTATTATGAATAAAAATATTGGTGTCATCAGCAAAAAGTTTAATATTCACTTCGGGTATTGCATTGTGGATCGTTAACATATATTAACTAGAAATAACACGCCACGATGGCAAGCCCGATGGCATGTTGAGAGTCGAGCGCCGACGATATGGATCCGCCCCCGACGTCAGCCGCGGCGTGTCTGACCGTCGGACGGAC
>Ga0209149_1000295_pt1 | contig 19972 bp, 15 predicted proteins | sample WorMetTyACAVOLI2_FD_187423 | JGI IMG/M metagenome (GOLD analysis project Ga0209149, IMG submission 187423) | Marine gutless worms symbiont microbial communities from Max Planck institute for Marine Microbiology, Germany - Olavius algarvensis... ... | reverse complement strand
TGTCCAGGGCAAGGTGTGTGCCAAAAATCATCCCGATCGCTTAAGCCGTTTGGCCACAATACACCAACGTTACAGACGGACGGACGGATTTCCTATGGCATAGGCCTAGACCTAACGGTCGGCCAATAAAAGGGCAGTTCATTTTGATTGGTGTTCATAATAATAATGATAATGATAATGACAAACAGCTGGGGCTTGCAGCAAAGGCCGACCAGCCCGATCACAAAAAATACATACACCAAAAATAAAAATGGACAATGAAGCAATGCAAAGATTAAACGAGTTAAATCATGATTAATAAGATTCACGAACTAAAAAAGTCTTTGGGTTCTTTTTGAACGTAGCAGTGTTTAGTGTGGCGCGCAGATCGGCAGGAATACTGTTCCACGCTCTCGGGGCGGCGATGCTGAACGCACGTAATAATAATAATTGTTCTGTCGATTGTACAACTACAGGTTAGGCATATGTATTTACATGTATGTTATGTATGCATTGTAGAGTGAAGAAATATTTTTGGATATGTTTGAAGACGAATATCGCGAAATGACGGTGAGTTTAGTTGTAGTTTTTGTTATATACTAGTTATGTAATGCTTAGCATTCATAATCAGCATGCTGGCTAATATGTTTCTTATGAAATTAAATCTTATGAATCTATCTAGCCATTTACTATACGACAAGCGCAACACTAGTATGCGTTTTGTCGTATGTATCTTCTGCTGTGGCTTTTTTGTGTAAGGGACAGGTATCTCAGTATCTGTGACGCCAATCGGCGTGACATTTTGCTTGGTGGTACATATGTGTCCCGGACTTGTCTTCTGTCCTTTTGGGGGTGGTACCGTACCCCCAGGGATCCCCAAAATCCAAAATTTTTGGCCCCCGAAAAGCGAACATCTCGAAAACGTTAAGTTGCAGTGTTACATATCAATTAGAGCTTAACATCAGCTCGACAAGACTTTACAGGGTGGTAGCCCCCCAGGGGAGTCCATTATAAGCAAAAATGTTGCATTTTTAAGCATTTTCTGCATTATCATGAGACCACTGATACATCACCATGCCACGCATGACTGATCGTGTCTATCTCAGTGAAGACGGCAGCTCTGGTTATCACACGTTGACTATTACCACTATTATCGATCGGTATTTTGTGAAACACCACCTGCATTGGATGCCACCGTTAATTTTAACAATAGGCTAGACATTTCGAGGCATACAGTCAGCAACGAAAATGTTGCCCTTGAAACCCCTTTCAAGGGCAACATTTTCGTGGGTGTTGCACAGAGTTATAACTGCACCCCCACATTTGCTGTCACACTTGTCTTTTTCTTATGAAAAATTAATCTGGATTTATTGTAGTGTTGCTGAAATTGTCAGTAAACTTAGTAATTGAGCTGAGTTCTTCTGGTTTGCATTCTATTCTGATTAGCAAACAGTTTTGTTGATAACATTTATTGTGCTTCTAAAACCATTAATTCACCTTTAATTTATGATTTAATGACCTTTTGTTCATCCATCTTTAACTATGCCTTTCTTTAGTTGCCATCAAGTAGTCGGCAGATTTTGAATATTTTTGTTGCATATGTTACCTGCTGTGCCGTAGATTCGTCCACTAAACGTGGAGTATTTAACGATGGACGCATCAATACTTCTGCCGCCAACTGGAACACCTCTGACTGGCATTGAGTTTGATCGAAGATTGCCGTGTGGTGAAGTGGAACGTGCAAAAAGAGTGAGTTCTTAGGTTTCTACACACCTACAATTGCCTGCAATGAAGACCAAGAAAGTTACATTGGGAGTTTTCCGTGATCATATTATCATGTCTATGCAGACTATTTCTGTAAAACTTTATTACAATTTGGCAGAAAGCACATATATCCATGTCAGTTGATCCATCAAGTCTATTTGTGTGGCACAGTGGACTTTTCACTTTGTCTGTCTTTGTACTTTTTTATTTTTTTAATATCCGGTTTTGGTATTTAAGGTGCTGCGGTTGTCCCTGAAACCGGGGTAGGCAACACCTGGCAACACCTCTAAAGACTTGCCATAATACTGAAGCAGGGTTTTTAACAGGGTGGCTGCTCTGCCTATCCCCCAACTCAGAGGTGACGGCATCTGAGACTCCGCCGTTCCAGCACTTGGGCTGTGTGCCTGCCGTTGTCCCCGCAAAAGGGGGATCATCCGCCTAGCCACGATGACAACTTTGCCAGAACATCAGTCTGTCGATGACTGCCGCAGAAGCCTACTGCTTCCCAAAAAATTCACAAAAACATTACTGCCACAGTTAGTTTTGATTTGTTTAACTGGACTACTTTGCAGTTACTCCAGGTTAGGCTTGTCTAACGAAGATCTTCGAAAGAGAAATTTTGGGGATTTCTTCAGTGAGCTATTGTACAAGCTGGCTGTACTTCCTGTTGCTTAGTAAACAGCATCACAGCACCGAAAGTATAGTGTATTTCTGAATACATTTCTGTATTTCTTATCTTGTTCAATACAGTAAAGTGTTAATGAAATGGTGTTAAAAATATGCCAATATTGCCTTTTGAGTATCAACATTAATTTGCTTCTTATGCATACGTGACAGTAACCTGTAATATAGTCATTGTAGTCATTATCATCATCATTATGCAAATTCTGTCCTGCATGGTACATCGGCAGCCAACATACATAAATTACAGTGTGCACAAAACTCGTTGTCTCGTGTCGTACTCTCTGGCCGTCATCGCGAACACTTGTCACCTGGCATGCGGCTTTCTAATCTCCACTGGCTTCCAGTCCGTAAGCATATTGAGTTCAAGTTGCCCTTAACTACCTACAAGATTCTATCCACAGACCAACCTGCTTATCTATGTTCACTTCTGTTTCCTCATGAGCCCATGTGAGCCCTGCGCTCGTCCAATCAGCAGCTGCGCAATGTTCCAGCTGTAACAACTGACTTTGGTAGGCATGCCTACAGCTACTGTGCCCCCAAGATTTGGAATGAAATCCCATCTGCCATAAGAAATGCTTGAACTGTGCAAACTTTCAAACACCGGCTCAAAACTCACCTGTTTAGTCTTACGAACCATCCTATAAAAAACATGACTCAACATCCCACCTGGCGACTGCCCATGCCTCAGATTCGGTCATATACTCCTACGTTGCGTGTATAAAGGGGTGTTTATAGCGACACAACTCAACTTGACGTCGAGTTGAGTTGTGTCGCTATAAACACCCCTTAAGTCTACGTATCATTAGTATTATTATTATTTTGACAGTAGTAATAACAGTTAGCCCAATTCACTTGACGAGTGTTAGCATACTGTCTAAGTGCAGTGTCTTGAGAAGTGGTTGCTATCATATTGATAGCAATAGTAGTAGTAGTAGTAGTAGTAGTAGTAGTAGTAGTAGTAGTAGTAGTCGTGTATTTGTATAGCACATCACGCAGTGCCTCTAATGCGCAATAACATCTGAATACTTTGTGTACCAGTCTTAAGCATAGATTAATGTCATATAGAGTCTCTCTCCTTAAGCATTTGGGCCAAATAACAGCAATACAAAAAGTGTAATTGTTTTCTTAATGAAACATTGTATGCATTTGCTTGTTCTCGTCACTTGTGTATGACAGTTGTCTCTGATGTAATGTGGATATTCATTGTCGAAGTATGTGTGTGGTATTTTGCAATATAGGCAATACGTGTGTTCTTCCTGATACGCAGTCTGTCGTTTACTCTGCGACAAGAGATGGAAACACAGTTGCCGTTGACCCGTGCAGATGAGTGTGTCAATGTCGATGATGTGCTTGATCTCAGTGAGTCTCTGGTCTCTACTGATGATCTGAAGCGAGAATATTTGTCCTATTGTGCAGAGTATACACTGTGTCTACAAAAAAACAAAGCCAGATCATTTTTAGCACAAATTCATTTAGGACTGAGTGATGAAAGTTTATAAAATTTGGAGGACTTACTCGTCAGTCTATTCAGGACACGACTGTGGAGCCTGTGAAGCCCTTACCTGAGACATTTTATTTTAATGACATCTTGCAGAACTGAAACAGAGGCTGTTAGTTGAATGGAGAAATCTGGACCGTTTGATTGTTGTTGCAGCCATCAGTCAGTGGTATTGCGATCTCTCTGCTTGTGTCAGGGCTCACAGTGGACATTTTGAGCACATTTTGTGACGGATTCATTGTTCACTGTGTTAAGTTAATGCTGAGAATTTTTAAATTTGGGGTTTGACTGTCTTGTTTATCGCCAAAATGTAACTTGTCTGAAACGTTTTACCAGGTATGGGCATTACGCAGGTGAGGTGGAAGACATAATCATAGGCAGACTCGCAGTTGCCTCTTAAAAATTGCTGTGGCAAAAATTAGAGCATTTAGTTGTGGTTTAATGACGCTATGCTAAAAAGTAGTTGGCTTTGTTTTTTTGGACACACTGTACAATATAGGTAAGAGAAAGTAAGAATTTTGCAACTAATATGCTTTATGTATCTGTGTGCTAATTATAGCACTGTTTTATGAACTTTTGAAGAAGTGTTTAAATGTCTCTTTTGGGGATATATTTAATAACGGATCAACGGTTAGTGATAATGATGGCACAGATACTAAGTGTAATAGTGAAATCTTATGAATTGTGTGTTATGTTATTTTAGACAACAGTGATCTCATTGCCTGCACGATTGTTGAAAAAGACAGGTATATTTTTAATTATAAATTTAATTATAATAGTTTTTGTTGTCTTTTTTGTGAAATTAAGAGGCTAACGAATAATTTTGAGTTTCATGACGTTGCTGGACTCTTCGATATGATATTTTCAGCAACAGGAAAGATCGTCGGTTTCTTGTAATCGACGTCCTCCAGCTGATTTTGGTCGAGCCGGACTCCAAGCGACTTGGTTGGGGAGTTGTCCGCTTTGTTGGATTTCTTCAGGTTTGTTGCTTCTTGTTTACCACTTCTAACTGCTTACGGAGCAAATAAGCGAATGGTTTTTATTAGCTCTACTGCTGGCTCGTAGCCAGTGGAGCTTATACTATGGGTGACTGATGTCTGGATGGGTGGATGGATGGATGTCGTCAACCTTTTTTCAAATCGCTACTTCTCCTACAGTTTTTGTATGATTCTTTCGAAAATTGGCACACATGATCTATTTGCCAATACGAAAAAACTGTCGAATAGATTTTCAAAATTTTGCTTTAAAAATTTGTGGGAAATTTTTAAAATTTTACGCCAGCAGCGGAGCTGTCTGGGTTGATAGGCTTCCTCTAGTGTGTACTTATTAAAGCTGCTGTATTACAGTTGTGTCTCCTGAACTGAAGTCGCATAGTGGATTAATTACTTACTTTTTGTTAAGTAATTAATTAATTAATTCTTATCAGTTGCTCATATTTTATAATCTTGGAGGCGTGGTATCTGTGTATTATAATCACACTGTTTTTTATTCCTCGGCAATACAGTACAGTTGTTTTGTTTTTAGGTCTTTTTCTAGCGTCTTCTTTTCTGTATATATGTTCAGCAGTTTTATTTAACGTAAGGATTTTGCAATATTCGCTGCTACGTTAGTTGTAAGAGTGGCGTTGCATGCATTAGTGTTAAAGAATCAGAACTCGTCTTTATACCTTCTCGAGGCCAGACTAGCTGCAAGCATAATGTTCTCAGCCTGTCTGTGCATCCGTTCATCTGTTGCCGATCTTGTGAACGCGATCTTTTCAAAACGAATTAACCGATTTTGATGCGAGTCGCACACGTGGTCCACGAGGCAAGGGCAATCAACTTGGGGGATCAGAAGGTCATAGGTCAAAGTCACACGAGGCGGGAGATTGATTTGAGAGACGGAGGTATCATTCTGGACCCCCTGGGGTCGAGTAGCTTTTCTAGGTGCAGCTTGCACCGATATTAATGCAGCTGCAGTTTTCTGAGTGCATTAGTTATTGATCTAGTGTATGTGGTTGTGACAGGATGTTGAAGTGAGTGGTGACAAAGATGACAGTCGATGTCTGCATGTCAACGTGCTTCGTCCAACACTGATTGCCAGCGGTGCAGCGGCTGCATCGAGGCCTCCGCCACGCCCGCTGTTGAGTGCACGGTTTATTTTCGACGATCACATACGTTGTATGGCAGCTCGGCAGCGTCTGGTGAAAGGTCGGCTGCGAGCACGGCAGCGCAAGATGCAGATGATAGCAAGGCTGCTTGAGATTCCGACGGTCAGCAGCGCCGATCGGCCGCAGTCGGCAGGCGGACACAGTCGACGTACTAAACCATCACCAGCATCGTCTGCTATCCCAGGTCAGGCTCGGGCGTGTCGTGACAGCAGCTCCAATCTCCCGTAGAGTGTTCTCTCACCATGGCAGGTTTTATTCAGTTATATCTGCCAGATGCCTTGGCATGATCAGCATCCCTCTCGTTCACATGCATGCTGGTTTGCAGCTTGTTACTCATGTTAGCTTCTCTTGTTGCTTCTTCTGCCCACATATATGTTTTGGTGAAGGCTTTCAGTAAGCACAGATCATGCTTTAAACCTTTTTAGTATAAACCTCAGATATGTAAAAAAAATTTGGAATCCTGATTGCAGTATGCAATTTAGAGTATATGTTACTGAAGCTTATAATTTTTATTGGCTGTTTATTTCTGGTTTTCATTTCTTTAAACCTTATCTTCTGTTAGCAGTTAGTGTTGTGGTATGAGTCTGGGTAAGTTTTTCACAGTTGTGCCTGTGACAGCAAGCAGTATAATCAGGTACTGACCAAAGGGTGGTGATGATCTGCAGCTAGAAAGATGACTGCGGGTCTGGCAGAATAGTGGCAGCTTATTATCAGGTCTATGATTAAGTCATCCGTGGACTCCTGCATAGATACCAGAATCAGCTCTGGCTCCAACACTCGTGTTACCTGTACTTTTCTTATATGCTGATTAAGCATCTTCAGTTTCATGACACGGAGTGCAATAGAAATGAGTCTTCACTATTACATCCTGAACTCAGAACATTTAGTGATACAGTCCTCAAGAATCAGTTTTCTGGCTGTCAGCATTGTTAGCAGGAAGAACTCCATCGGATGTTGCTTATCTTTGTCACACTCTGTGCATATTTGTGGCCATAATATGTTTCTTGATATAATTCTGTGAAATCTGGGTTTGGGGTCGTTCAAGGTCATTTTTAAAAATTGGACTTTGTCCCCTCCCAAACGTCCGGCCAAGTTTACGCCGATGCTGTTGCTGTTCCGTTATGGGTGTCAATACTATTGCAATATGTTGAAGGTGTCACTGGTGTTTGACTAAATCATGAATTTTACATTGTGTACTAAAATTGTTTTTTTCTTTTATTGATATTTTTGCTTTGTAATTCGTGGTGTGATAGGTTGTGGGTACAGATAGGACATTTAATATTGAGATTGATTATTGCAGTTATAATTGAACAACATTTTTCGTTGCTTACTGACTCATGCTGCTGCATTCTACTTTATGGATGCATTTTCTGACTTGTAGTTGTGGCACACCATGTTTGCTTCTACATATTACCTGCAGACCAGATTTTTCATTCATTTAAATATTTGTGCACGTGTGTGTGTATATATATCTATATTTGATACTAACAGTTGTAGTAGCCATGACTAAGATTTTGACTACATCCAGACAATGCATATTCTCAGATTTGCATATGCAATATGCATGTGTCAGATTTGCACATTTGTTATGCCTGTGCCGTGTAAAATGTGCGTCATTAAGCATTGCTTTGTGTCTGTCTGTCTCTCCCATCCCTGCCTTTAAGTCAAAATCGGAAAGCAGCAGAAACTTTATATTTGGTACCGTACGTAAGTTCCCCATGACAAATCTAACCAATCCTGTTACATTGAGGTCATAATGTCAAAGGTTGAGGTAAGCATATCACTCTCCATCATGTGTGACATTAAAGCATATAACTCAAGAATGGCATGCCATAGGAAGTTCAGATTCGTTATACCGGTTTCCTACATGATGCCTACATGTAAGTCTTTATGTCCTCTCAAGGTCAGTAGATCAGAGGTCACCACCACAAGACGTACATTGCTCAGGAATGCAGAGAGTTATAACTGATGAATGAATGATCTGGATGGCCAGCGCCTTCGGCATGAGTGCCGCCCAACCTATCTTGGGGTGACTCTAGACCGTACGCTGTCTTACAGAGTACACTTGATGAAGACTGCAGGCAAGCTGAAGAACCGAAACAACTTGTTGATGAAGCTAGCCGGTTCTACCTGGGGCGCCAGCGCCAACACTCTATGGTCATCTGCTCTGGCGCTTTGCTGTTCAGCAGCAGAGTACTACGCCCCAGTCTTTTCACGCTCTGCTCACACATGTCAGGTCGATGTGCAGTTGAACTCTACCGTGCGTCTCGTCTCTGGTACCTTCCATTCTACACCTCTCCCATGGCGTCCAGTGCTCTCCAACATTGAACCGCTAGCCCTACGAAGGAAGGCTGCCACTGACAAGCTGGTGGAGAAAATCGTCAAACATGACAGTTGGCCAATCCAGCCTGATCCTTAGCCCACCATTGCCACAACTGACATCCAGAAAGCCGCTGTGGCTAGATTTGCAACCAGTTGACATCAAAAGTCGATGGAGGCATAACTGGAAGTCGGCTCAGGTGGTCAATTCGCACCTAGTGTGTGACCCCACAATCCGACAACCGGGTTTCGACCAGTGGTCACTCCTGAACCGTTTTCGCACGGAAAAGGGACACTGCGGTGCCTGCAGAGGAAATTGTGACTTATGGACACTGATCTGTGTCCTTGTGGTGAGACCCAGACGATGTCTCACATTGTCGAATCCTGTCCCCTGACAAAACTGAATGGCAGCTTATCTTGGCTACACTGTGCGGATAAAGACGCTGTTTCGTGGCTGACCAGTTATGGCTAATGACACACATACATGAAGAAGAAGAATGAATGATCACACAATCAAACTTGTTATCAGTATTGTCCCCATTAATTGCCATATGAAAAGAACTTAGAACAGTTTTTGCAGGTCTTAGCTCATAGTTAGAAGTTAACAAATTATGTTTAGCAGTACTCCCTGGCATGCGTACCTGGTGATACCATATGTATATCGAGGTATTAATCAAGGTCACAGCCTCACATAGCTCAGGCTGAAATGTGCCATAAATTTTGAACAAGCAGCCATGCAATCTCAACTTGGTAGAAATGTTGCTGTGGTTACATGTCACATATCAAGAAATTATAGTTGAAAGATAGACATCAAGTAACAGCAGACTATGTACCCTCCCCATACTATCATATAGTGGGTAATAAATTGCAAGAGACTTCATTTTTAAGCACCTCACTTTACTTTAGTAAAAGAGGCGCTTATTGAGATAGGCTGTGTCGTGACGTCGTTGGTCGCTGGTTGGTTGTCACGCTCGTGCACTGTGGCCAAACGGTGCATCCTAGGCCTATAGTTACTATGGAACACTAATAGGAACCCCTACCCCAGGAATTCAATGGTACAAATTTCGACCCCTGGGGTGACCCCCTAACCGGGGAATGGGCGTGAGGCGCTTTTTGTCAAATTACTTTGACCACTTGTTTAGTACATAATACGTCTTTATTTGTAATGCATTTTATCAGCTAATGCTGAACTTTGAATGTAGTATTTAGCTGGTGTGTAACACTCAGTATTCAATTATTTATTACGTTGTACATGTGTTATCTAGATCCATGTTAACGTTGTCATATTCAGTGATGATGCACTATGATGTGCGTGATTGGTCATTGTGTTGTGTAGGCCGAAGTCACATGGTGCAGAGGTCCGTTGAGGCTGCAACTCCATCATCCACAGACGTCCAGCAGTCTGTCTTTGCTTCGATTGACACCGTAGCTGCATTTAGTGCAGCTGCAGCTCGCGAACAGGAACAAAGTCATCAGCAGATGCCACGCTTGGCTGAGTTGCAAGTATCGTCGCCTTCAGCAGGAAAGACGTCAGCAGCTTCAAAGAAGAAGCTAATGTCGATGGCATTTCGGGTACAGAAGCAGCGCCGTGAGGCAACTGCTACCGCAGCAGCTGCCGCCGCCACCGCTACAGAAATTAGCTCAAATGCTGACACGGTTTCATCTTCAGATACCGATACGTCTCCAGCATGTTGTCGAGACTATGATGACAACACTTCTGTCACCAATGATCAGGCATCAATTGACGGCAGGCAGCCCCAAGATGACGATAGTTGCATATCGGAGCAGTATGATGCTGATTCTTTTGCACCTGCCACGGAAGGTGGTTGTCCACTACATGATTCATTGGCAGCAGATGAGAGTGATGAAGCACTGGTTGTGAGGTCAGTGAGTGCCACAGCCGTGCCGCCAAAATCACTGACTCCTGCCAAGACGCTGCCTGCATCACTCGTTACAATGGCAGTCGACACGGAGGATCGCCGCCATTCCATCGATGTTTTGTGTTCTCCCATCAAACTTGTGCCACCAGCCGATCCACAGCAGATTCATGCCATAGTTGCTGCAGACATCACAAGCACATCATCAGATGAGACATCACAACCAGATACGGAAGATACTGAAGAGCAGTAACTGTATCTTATTTAATAAGAAACAATTTCTGGTTATCTGTTGCTGATTTGGCAGCCACACTAACAAGCCTTTAATAATGTGTGTAAGTAATGGTAAAGCCTGTATGTTCAGTTCAGCTTACGGGGCAGGCAGCAAAGCTGCCTAGTGATCAGGCCTATCGTGCAACCCCAACTTGACCTTATATTTAAGGGCACAGAAACCTCACTGGAGTGCTCAAAACGTGCCTATCATTCGTGGGTTCTAAGATGGCTTAACCCACAATTATTTACTTCTGTTATACAAAATAGCACAACATCTGTTCATCAAATGTAAGCTGGTCACGTTTAATGAGCATGGATTCACTTAGTCATGGTCCAGAAACAGTATCTGTGCCATTGCGAATTTAGGTACCTCAGCTGGATTAACCAGTTCTTACCACAACTGTTTCTTCCCCGTGTGACTAACATTTTTTAAGCCAAAAATTTATCTCTAAATTAAAACGTGAGCGGAAAAACCGATTGACATTACACCGGTATCTAAGTTGATCAGTATTTTACTGCATTCACAGTTTGTGTACGTGACAAAGTTTGATAAAATTGAGAAACTTTATTCATTATCACTGCATTGCGTACATTTCCCCAAGTAGGTCGTTCATCTCCACCTGCTTGCGAGTAAATACTAAGCGTAAGCGCTAATTCATGCTTTTGCTTTTATGAATTTGTATCGTAGCAGCTGATCAAATGACTGCCGCAGGTGGTGAGGCCGAAGTTGCTCAGAGTCGACGTGCATATTTTGACATATTACATCAAAGTCTCGTGAATGTTTCGTTTGCCATGCTGTCACAGCTAGCATGCTGTCAAGGTTGTATCCGACACAACATACAGCTCGAGATGTCCTGTGCCTCAACATCTCGGCCTTTCAAGATGTGCAGGTGCCACAAGTTGACTGTACATGAGACCACAAGTAGCCAAACCACCCAACACCCTATGATCCCACATTACGAGCAGGATCCCCAGAAATATTATCAGCTCTGCTGTGACCACAGGTTAACAGAGCCGATGGTTTGACTGTGTGAGCAGTCATCATCTGTCAACTTTCACTTAAACTGTTTCTCCTCTGTCCGATTGTCTGATTTTCTTGAAACGTTCGTGTGAATGATATGAGGACAGGGGCTACAAAGTTAAAGTTGCAGTGCAGATTTTGAATATTTGCACAAATTATGCTAAGTAGGTCTGTTTTTAGAATCTTACAAAATCTTTTCTCATCCCATAGATTTAGTCTGATTTTGATAATTATACTTTGTATGAATGGCCTGTGGAAATGAGCTATAGAGTTTCACAGTGGATATATAATATTTACATTAATCATACCAATTAGTTATTTTTTTTAGAATTTCACAGAAAATGTTTCTTTTGTGTCAGTTTAAGTCTGGTTTTGATGAATCTTGTGAATCATCTATAGGCAAGGGGCTACAAAATTAATAACAATTGTGAATATTCACATAGACTGTATGTGCTTATTTTATTGTGAGGGGCCGACAAAACACAGCAGAGCTGTTTCAGCTGACAAGGCTGCTTGTACACCCGCTTGTGCCGCATCCTGAGGCAATCACCTTCGGAGGAAGGACCCCAATGAGTATTACCCCCTCACCAGCGTCCTCCCTCAAAAAGGCAGCCACATCAGATTCTGCATGATCACCAAACTGGTCAGCCTGGGGAAGGGGGGGGGTGATGGCATTGATGTGGACTTCCCACTGACGGTCTATACTGTCATGAGACAGTGTTCCTCAGGGCAGTGAGGCATTGCATTAGTGTGGCATTACCCCGAGCGTGTATGTTAATAATGAGTTGTTATTCTTCAACATAGTTGTCTGTCTACTGTTTGTGCTGCTTGGATGGCCATCAGTCGTTGTTGTGGTTGTTCTTTCACACAGAGAACATGACAGTTGCCGTCTTTGAACAGTACTACAGCGTTTTCTAGTTTTTGTCAGATTTTCGTTTGTCTTGTATTTTCACTTGTGATGTATTATAGTACATACTTTGGTGCAAGTTTAGCATTTGAGTTTTCTTTGTATCTGTCTTTGGAAAAATTTTGGGAAAGTTCACAGTTTCTGAATAAAATGCGTGCATCTACCTTTCATTAGTTAGAAGCATATTGTCTGTCATTCAAATGTTACAGTGTTCAGTAGATTGACAGGCCCATAGCCGGGGGGGGGGGGGGGGGGTCGGAGCGGTCAGATGACCCCCCTACCTCCTGGCTCTGAAAGGTCCACTTTTTCGCCGACTGTGCGAGCACTAGGTTCGAGCTTTGACCACAAAGTAACGTTATAAATTATTATAGTTTTAAAATTTGAGGTTTTCTCTAGACAGCCACCGGGAACTCCAATTTTCAAACCCTGAAAAAGGTCCAGAACCTGAGGAAAATGACCCGCCATTATCAGAAAGCTGGCTATGGGCCTGATTGATGTAAGTTGACTGCATGTCTCATCTGTGATGATGATGGTAACAGAAACTGTGTGCTTTAGACTAGAAATTGTTGCACAAATAAGTGGCGACTGATTGCCGAGTGATTTGTTATAGTCAGTAATGTAAATATGATATTATTTGTAAATATTGCACTAATTTGCCCATGTTATACTGTGTCAGCATATTTGTTACTGTGTTCAGTGGCTTGTTCGAGTGATATGGTGATTTTTTAAGACTAAATTATGTGTAGAGTAAAAGTGTAAAACTTTTGAGTCATTGATGTGCAGTTATCACTTTCTCTAGCTTTCACATAAAGTTTGTTGATAATTTATTCTAACCTTCATTGTTTGTCAGAGTTAGAATGCAGCTAGGGCACCATATAAAATTTGGCCGCTAGATGGCACAGCTTGGGGTGTACATGGCCCAATCATTATGGACTTCATTCAGTGAGGCACATTTTGCCGCTATTTTTGAGACTTGATTTTTTTTAGCCAAATTTGATTCGTAACTTGGCTTAACCCTTTAATGCCCATATTAAAACTGCAGATCAACGGACCATTATACTGCAATACAGTGATTGGTACACTGGCCGTTAATGGGTTGGCTGTTACATTTGGTACAACGAGGAAGGGACTGGGTGGGGCCCCAGCCTGCCCAGGCCCCTCCTCGCTGTACCAAATGTAACAGCCCACCCATCAATGGCCACTGTACCAACTTAATATTATTTGATGTGGCACTGTAACTGCCTCTGGACTCTAAAGGTTTAAGAATCCTATGTCTATGCCATAATCTGGCCTTGGCAATTGCCCAAATTATCCAGAAATATTGAAGGGTCACTCAGTCACTGGAAATGACACCATTCGATAGATTGCATATGATCCTATTCGTCTTCCATAACTATGGCTATAGTTGTAATTTTCTAAAAAATTCCATGTTTTTCATACCCCTTCCACATAACAATGCCGTTGGGGAAACCGGTTGGGAGTTTTTTACACTGTTTTTTTCACAACCTATGGTGCTTTAAATAGATCCTGCAAAACATCTGTTTACTCACAGATTAAGTGCGTCACAGACGGACAGACGGAAAAGTGATCTCAATAGCGCAAGTGTTTACTGCGTAACGTCTGCTATAAATCACATCACAAAATTCACAAAGGTCAACCATCCTGAGTAACGTAGTCTACGTAGACGTAGGGTAGTTCACAGGCGCAGGCTGTTGCCTCTATGCCTGGCTCAATAATACAATTTTTAATAACATTGCAATAATGCTTAATATACTACTTCACTTCGGCTTCCGGTTCCATGAATTTCACTTTGGAAATTATACATAAGTTCCTGGTTGGCCAAAAAATTTATGTGATCGACTCTTGAAACAATTTACAGTATCAGCATTAACGACACGACCTTGTAAAGAATTCCATACATTAACTACTCTGTGAGAGAAAAAGCATTTTCGCAGATCATACTCTGCCCTACTTTTATGTAATCTTAGATCGTGTCCTCTTGTCATGTATGAATGTGAACCAGGTATCATTGGTGCATTGACACTATCTTATGTTTCAATCATGTCTCCTCGTATTCTTCGGTAATGTAGTGTAGGCAGCAGGCATTTTTTTTCAATCTGTCTGTATAATTCATGCGTTTCAGTTCAAGGATTAGTTTAGTTGCCTTTTTCTGAACTTTTTCTATATCCTCCATGTCTCCTTTTCTGTATAGCGACCATACTGTGCTGCAATAATCTAAATGAGACCTCACCATATTCTATTATTCTTGTACAGTAATATGAAGCTTGACCTTTTTAGATATTTAAAATTTCGTTTGATAACTCCTAGAATTGCATATGCCTTATTTATTTTATTTTGCATATGTTCAGAAAAGGAAATCTTTCATCTACCGGAACACCCAAGTCCCGTATGCTTTCAACTCGCTCTAGTGAAGTTGTTTGGTGATCTTGTTCAAGATCATATGTATAGGTTTTATTAAGATTTCTGCCAACAGATAACGCCTTACATTTTGATGTATTTGGTTTTAACATCCACCTGTTACACCAATTATGTAGATCATATACCGGTATGCCCTTTTGCAATATTTGCTTATCACTTTCTTGGGTAATATGCTTGAAAAGTTTAGCTTCATCGGCAAATAGATAAATTTTCGCATGGTTTTCACAAGATTCTACTAAGTCGTTCATAAATAACAAAAATAGTATCGGACGTAGAACACTACCTTGTGGTATTCCACTAGATACTAAATTCCAAGGGGAATTGCTGAGATTAACTTTCACTCTAAATTTTCTTTCTGTTAAGAAGTCTTTAATCCAACGTGATTTTTATTTCACGTGGTTCAAAACACGAGGATGTAAGCATCGAAAAGATACCTTGACTTAATTAAAACGTAACGTTTTGATTATGTGTTCACTATTAAGTTTAACTCATTTATTGACAGTTGTATTCTGGATTCTAACAGTATGGTACAGCTGCTGACGGTTCCTGTCTGCTTCTAGTATGACCCTTACTTACTATGCGAGCACTCAACGGTGTGCCAACCTCCCAGTGGCCCAACGTTGTATGATACCGGTTCGGCTACTGTGGTGAGTTGGCGAACGCGAAGGACGATATTTTGTCTACTTACTTACTATCCGTTTTAGATACAGTCGTCAACAGGAATTACTGTAATATCGCTCATATAGAAGTGCATCTTGATTTGCTTAATGCTACAAAATGGGTGTAATGCGGATCAAATTGAATTTTGTTGACGTTGAGTGTTATTCAGAATCGTCTCTGATGAAGAGTTGGTTTCTATTGGAGCCTGGTCTTGTGAAAACAGTATCGGATTTGGCAGAAGAACTGACACATAAATTTCGCTTGAAATGTAAAAGCGGTAGTTTACAGTTAACGTTGGATGACTGCCTGCTACCAGATTGGGAAAGCACTCGGATACTCAGAGATGCTGACACTATTGGGTAGGGATGATCGGCTATTGAAATTCCATTAAAATTAAAAATGATCGACACTAGTCCGGGATATTTAGTCATCGGTTATGGACTTTGATATCCGATGCTCGAATTTGTAAACGATGTTCGGTTAATCAAACATTGATTCACATCCCCAGTGTATGTTAACCTCAATTTCTATATTTATAACGCTGTGTCTGCACGTCGGGAAGCCAACGGCAAGTAACTAATATTGGACGTCCGGAAGGTCCTAACATTAACCGTCATTAAAGAAAGCGTTAACTGAATAAGTGGCATAATGCAGTAAAAAAGGGAGAAGTAAATTTTATTGTAAAAACGAAGTAAATAGAAAAAAGAAAAAAAAACAAAATTACTGCACGCGGGAGCGAACCCAGACTATAGGATCGCAAGGCAGCATACATACCATGATACCACCATGCCAACCGGCAATTCCGTGGAACTGGTCTACACTGAGTATTTAACGTAGCGCAATATACATTACATACACCGCCTATAAATATGTGTCATTTCCCGACGTCTAGACACTTTTTTAGTTTACTACTCATTCTCAAAGTTTTTGTTAGTAAATGCACACAAATTTGTAAGGTTTTAACAGATGTATGATCAGATACAATAATCATGTATTTTGTCACCTATAAAATGTATATTGTAAAAATGTACAAAATATAAGCATTTTAGTGGCAGAAAGATGGCAGGGATTTTTCATGATATTGGTTATGTACGATTGTTTCATTACTGTTAATTTAGATTTATTTACAAATGAAATCTGTTTTGTTTTCTTGTAGAGTTCATGTCATACAGGACAGCTGTCAAAGTAAACGCAAGAAAAGGAAGCGACATAGTAGTAATGATGATTACGGGAGTGTAAGTCGGAGTTCTGCTGCAGATGCGGCAGAGCCTGTAGTGCATGCGGATATGTCCACTTCACTTGTTAATGTTGACCATTCACAGCACTGTCATGTCAGAGTTGGAAAAAAGAAAAAACCTAAATTATATTCCCAGAGTAATGGTCATGGCATCGAAGATAGACTTAGCAGTGAGATAACTTCAAGAGAGAGTGAAGGGAAAACAGCAAGACATTGTAAAGAAGCAACAAATGACTATTCACTTAGTTCATCACAGAATCTTGAGACATTCTGTGCTGCTGAAAATGAGTTGGATAATCGACATGCACTAACTTTAGATCCACTTGAAGTTCGAGAGACAGACATGATGCTGAATAATCCTGAGCATCTAATACAGCCACAACCAGCATTGGTCACAAGTAAGTCAGTTAACGATAGCAATATGACTGCATCATCATCACCTGCACAAAGTCAGGTCGTCGACAGCAATATAGCGAGTGATGAGCAACAGATAAAACTAAGTCATTCAGCCAAGCGACGCAGGCGACGACACAGGGGCGGGAAAATTGACCACAGAAAAGATGAAGGAGATATCCCTAGTGATGTACCAGGTAACAGTATTTCATCAGATGTTGGCAGTTCATCGCATAGTGTCTTAGGCAGTAATTTGCAAACACAGACCAGCCATTCATTGGTATCCGAATTTGGTCGTACCCACATTGTTTTCGACAGTGTGAATAGTGATGATGAATCTGGTATAAAAGCACATTGTGCAACTCCTACTTGTGATAAATATGACAGTGGAACCTGTACTGCTGTTGCTGATCGTATTGTAAACAACAGTTCTGATGTTGAAACTGTCTCAGAGTTGCTTCATGAAAACACTGCTTCTAGTGGCCTTGTTTGCTCTAATGTTAAGAAAGACTCTTCTGCAGCTGACTTACCAGTTGAAACAAAAGTGCGTCGTCCGGCAAAAAGTGCACCATTTACAAATGTCCAGGTTTACTGTCGACAGCGAACTAAGAAATCGGCTCCTCCTGCTAATTGTATGCCATGCAATCAGGCTATTGACACAGTCAATTCTCCATTGTCTAAGCCGGTAAGCATCGTCTGCTCATATCTAGCAATTTATGTCATCGTTGTAGCAGTATAATTTGTTTTTTGAATAGTTGATGTAGTCTCTGACTTGTTATTCCAAACATGACCACAAAACACCAACTGATTGATTGTTCCCACAGTTTCAGTTATTTTAGTTTATGATGATTGAAATTTATGAGTAAGTAGTTGTCCATGGATATTGTTTTGTTTTATACTACTCTGCTGTACTTTAGCTGATTAACTTTTTGTTGTATGTATACAAAATTGCACATCGACATCATAAGCATTGGTTAAGTAATGGTGGTCAAGTTATGGCCTGTGTGTATTTTATTTTGTACAGTTTCTGCAGTACTTGTTATAACAGCTGTAGTGTGTTAATGAACACATGTGATGTGTAGGAGAGTGCAGATGTACAAGCACCTGCTGTTAAAGACTACTTTCAGTGTAGCCATTTACAAGGCACACCTCGTGCTGGAGATTTGATTGCATACAAGGTCTGTGTGCTCAGCTGAAACTATACCTTTCTGTGTTTGGAATTGCTTGAATGTCAGTTTGAATGTTATTTTGTTACGACTGTTTCATAGATTTATTATGGTCATTGAGTTTTTTTTGTTTCACTAATTTTCTGTCTGGTTCTGTTCAGTAGACTGCCATTATGAGATATGTTGGGCATTTGTCTTATGAGAATATGTTATGCATTTTAAATCGTGTCGTTGAGTTTTCCATCAGGCTGAGGATGGTGATTGTCATTTAAAGTACAACCTGTGGTTCTGATACTGTGGACACGATGTACAGCCTGTGACTGTCTTGGGCTTAATGCTGGAAGGGTTAATGTAAGCCATTATTCGGTTGAGATTGATTCATTTTCTGCCGAGACATTTGACTCATTGGTGACATCAGGAAGTGCATTTAGCCAAAATTGCATCATTGCTGCCAATGTTCTGTTTAAAACAGTTGTCAGTTTCAGACATCGTCTTTATAGACACGTGATTCTGAATTACAACTTAAATGGAAGCTGTGTTTAGTATGAAGAATTGGCAACAGAATGCCGAGTGGAACGTCAGACACATTAAGTCACCACCCGTGCGCAGTGGTGCATCTGGTTGCAGCCATTTTCGAACTTATCCGAGTGTTTAGCCATATCTTGCTCACGTATAATTTCATGCTGATATCTCAAACGGTTCAAGAGTTATCACATAGACAAACAGACAAACAAACACCCACAAACAGACTTCTGAAAACAACCCACCTCACTGCGCTATCTCTGCATGGCACCGTACAGGTGGTGAACAGTATGCATTGTATTTGACACGTGTTCAGGTGCTTGAGATGACTGACAATTATTCACCAGCTATGTCACAGTATAAGGTAGGCTGATGACATTCATTCTGTTGTCGTACTTTGTTTTTGTGCGTTCTTCTATGTGGAATTGTGCCAGTGTTGGTTAACAGTTTTAGTTAACCATTTAGAGTGTGGAGGTAATTATAGTGCCACATCAACTAATGTGAAGTTGGTATACTACTGGCCATTAGTGGGTGGGATGTCAGTGCACATTTGGTATAGCAAGGAGGCGACTCGGTGGGTATGCAGCCAGTGTACAAATGACTGTATTGCTGTATAATGCTTCATTGTTCTGTGGTATAAATGTGCCCATTAAAGGGTTAATATGTGATGAATGATGATTCTATAGTTATTGCACTTCCTTGTTTCATAATGCATTTTTGCTAAACTGTGTAAAGTGTGTATTTAGGATAAATATAGTGTTCCTTCTTGTGAGATAACAAAGGCAGTTACATATTATTCAGTATAAATAATTTATCAGTACAAATCATTTAATCACTTTGTATTAATTGAAAAACATACCATTATTCGTATTAACACTTCGTGGAATGTTCGACATTATGTCTTACTGCGTAGAGACCTTACGTGTAAGCTTTTCTGGTTTAGCAAATTAACGATTTACCGTTTTTAGCCAACCGTCTATCTATATAGACGGTTGGCTATATGGCATGAGGATGACGTCTGTCGTCTGTAACGTTCCGGTGCTGTCTCAAAACGATTCCACATATCATCATTCTGTCTTCACGA
>Ga0209149_1000292_pt1 | contig 20014 bp, 14 predicted proteins | sample WorMetTyACAVOLI2_FD_187423 | JGI IMG/M metagenome (GOLD analysis project Ga0209149, IMG submission 187423) | Marine gutless worms symbiont microbial communities from Max Planck institute for Marine Microbiology, Germany - Olavius algarvensis... ... | reverse complement strand
GCATTGTCAGACAGACTAGCGTTGAAGATAGCAGGACAGGATCAATATGTCAAATTAAATATGGCGGCATTTATGATTAGATCAAAAATAAGACCACCTATAAATCTCTATATTAAAGGATTTTAAATAGTACAGAACATTATAGTAGATGAGTTAACCGCCATATTTAATTTGACATTAATTGGCCGATAATTTCTGTTAATGATAGACACCGATAAAAAATTTTGATAACCAATACGAAAATGTTAAATTTATTAACTCAAGAAAATCCCTGCTATCAGCGGGACGGGCACGGTGGCCCGCCCTACGTTGTCATATGAACAAAGTTTCTGACATTGATCAGACTGGCCGTTTTTTTGGCCAGAGGCAGCGCTCGTGCGCAACTATGATGTGATTTCACAAAATAGGACTTAAATGTGCAAAGTTAAGACGGGAATCTGAATTTTACTATGAATGAAGAGTTCTGTGGCCGCGGGATCGCAACAGCCTTTTCTGAGATGATAGTATGGCTGGCCGAGGAACCCGGGATAAAAGGGTTTACCGCTGAAATGCTGCAGGCCGGCCAAAAGATAATGAAAATACCTGCCGTATTTTTGTCAGCCCACTATTTAACTGTAACCACCGGGCAAGGCGCATGCAGGATGACATACTGAGCAGTGGAGCCGAATAAAAATTTCCCGACTTTGGATGTTTTTTCGATTCCTAGAAATATTTGATCTATATTCTGATCTTCAGCATATTTTACCAGTTGCTCGCCGGGTGTCAAGTCGGTTAGCAGCAATTGTACCTCATAGGTCGGATCATCGCCGGCTAGAATTTCCTTAACCTCCCCTTCCATTTTTTCTTCCATTTTTTTGACTGTAGCATGTTTTAGCGGTTCGACCCGGGTTTTCGCGTTGACCACCTCCAACTCCGCCTGCCAGATTTTAGCATGCTCTTGGGCCACCTTCAGCGTTTTTTTGGCCTCAGTTCTATCATCAAAACATACCAAGAACTTCATAACTACCTCCCGTGAATGATCCCATTTACGATTGCACAAAATCTGCCGATTTGACCCCTTTGCGTTTTCGTTCCGCCAGAACACCGTCGAGCCAATCCGGGTCCATTTCCGGCACTGATGAGAGCAAAAGGTCCGTATATTCATGGTGAGGCGGCGTAAGAACCTTCTTCTTCACGCCCTGTTCAACAATTTTACCCTGCAGCATGACGACAATCTCATCGGAGATGGCCTTAACCGTTGCCAAATCGTGAGTTATAAAAAGATAGGACACGTGCAGTTCGTTTTGCAGGTCCTGCAGCAACTTCAAAATCCCTTCAGCAACCAATTGATCCAGGGCCGAGGTCACCTCATCACAGATAATCATTTCGGGCTTGGCCGCCAGGGCACGGGCGATGCAGACCCTCTGCTTTTCACCGCCTGAAAGTTCCCCGGGATATCGATCTATATATTTTTTGGGCGATAATTCGATCATATTCAGCAATTCTTTGATCCTGTCGTTCTTTTCTTTGCCCTTCATGCCAAAGTAAAATGAGAGCGGGCGCCCGATGACATCCCGGACCCGCTGTCTGGGATTGAGGGCCGTATCCGGCATCTGGTAAATCATTTGCATGATTCTGAGTGTTTCAAGCTTGCGTGATTTCAGCGCCGGCGGCAGTTCCTGTTCGCCATAGATCACCCGGCCTTCAAGCGGTGGCAGCAGACCGGTTATCACCCGTGCCAGTGTGCTTTTGCCGCTGCCGGATTCGCCGACCAATGCCACCGTCCGTCCGCGTCTGATCTTAAGGTCAATATATTCAAGCACCTTTTCCGTTTCCCTGCCGGTGTAACTGGCCGATACGTTTTGAACTTCCAGGACAACGTCATGTTCCGTGGCAGACAGGTCCCGGTCCTCGCGGAGTGTGCGAACCGAAAGCAATGCTCTGGTATATTCCTCTTTGGGGCTGGCCATCAGCTCCCTGGCATTATTTTCTTCGACCATATCACCGTATCTCAGTACCATGATGCGGTCGGCTATCTGAGCCACCACGGCCAGATCGTGGGTAATGTAGATGGCGGCTGTGTTAAATTCCCGGGTTATTTTCTTGATTGCGGCCAGAACTTCGATCTGCGTTGTAACGTCCAACGCAGTGGTCGGTTCATCAAAGATGATGAGATCCGGTGTGCAGGCCATCGCCATGGCGACCATAGCGCGCTGCAGCTGTCCGCCGGAGACCTGGTGGGGATAGCGGTAACCGATCCCTTCAGGATCCGGCAGCAGCAGACGCCGGTAAATGTCCACGGCTTTTTCTTCCGCTTTGTTAAAATTCATCAGACTATGCCGAATCGGCGCCTCTGCATATTGGTTTATGAGCCGATGGGCCGGGTTAAAAGAGGCGGCGGCACTTTGTGCGACATAAGAGATACGCACACCCCTGATTTTTCGCAACTCCTCTTCCGGTGCCCCGAAAAGTTCCATGCCGTCAAAGACAATCGAACCGGAGGTGATTCGGCAGCCCCCGCGCGTGTAGCACATGGACGCGAGCCCGAAGGTGGATTTTCCGGCGCCGGATTCACCTATCAGACCGATGACTTCGCCCCTGTCCAGATTCAGATCAAGTCCTTTGATGATGGGTAGCCATTGCTCTTCCTCTGAACTGTAGCCTTCAATCTCTATTTTTCTCATTTCAAGTAGACGGGACATGGGCAACTCCTTCTGAAATGTCGAATGACGAATGTCGAATGACGAATTAAGGATGTCGCTTCGCTCCGTCAATTAAAATTTAATCAAATTAAGTAAATTTACACGGAAGTTGGGATTTAAGTCTCTAAATAGTCAATTGTATAATAATTCTTTAAAAATCGATAGAATTCATTAATTCTTCATTCGACATTCGACATTCATCAATCCTTGAGTCCGCTGGCGATCTTCAGAAACCAGTCAACAATTAAATTCACGCCCACCGTCAGAAAGGCGATGGCTCCGGCAGGCCATAACGGCGTAAGGATGCCGAAGGTGATCGCCCCGGCATTCTCCTTGACCATTCCGCCCCAATCCGCTGTGGGCGGCTGGATGCCCAGGCCTAAAAAGCTAAGCGCGGCGATGAACAAAAACACGAAGCAAAAACGCAGGCCGAATTCCGCAACCAGCGGCGGCAAGGCATTGGGCAGGATTTCCTTGCGCATGACCCACCGGATTTTTTCACCGCGCAACCGGGCCGCCTCCACGAACTCCATAACGACGATATCCATGGCTACGGCGCGCGACAGGCGATACACCCGCGTGGAGTCCAATATTGCAATCACCAGTATTAAAGCGGGGATTGACGTCCCGACCACAGACAGTGCGATCAAGGCGAAAATCAGGGTGGGAAAGGCCATCAAAATATCGATTACGCGGCTGAGGCTCAGCTCGGTCCAGCCACCGAGCGTTGCCGCAAAAAACCCTAAAACAGAGCCGATAATAAACGAAAGCATGGTTGTGACAAACGCGATGAGGATGGTATTCCGGGCGCCGTAAATCAGACGCGTGAACAGGTCGCGACCCAAATGATCGGTGCCAAGGTAATTTTCGCTGCTTGAAGGCATCCAGACGTCGCTGACAATTTCCGTTTCCCCGTAAGGGGCGATGATCGGAGCAAATATGGCAGCCAAGACATTAATCAGAACCATGGCCATGCCGATGCGGGCGCTTAGCGGGGAGTGTCGCAGTAATTTTAGAAACGCCATCTGAACTATTCTCCTTATCTTGATTTTGGATGCAGCATCCTGGGGTTGCTGAGAATTGACAGTATGTCGGCCAAAAGATTGAGCGAGACATAGACGGCGGCAAATATGAGGCCGCTCGCTTGAACCACCGGGATGTCACGTGACGACACGGAGTCCACCAGCAGTTGTCCCAACCCCGGGTAGACAAATACCACCTCGACGATCACCACCCCGACCACCAGATATGCCAGATTAATGGCGATCACGTTAATAACCGGCGACAGCGCATTGGGAAATGCATGCACGACGATGACCCGCAAGCGCTTCAATCCTTTTAAATGGGCCATCTCGATGTACGAGCTGGCCAGAACATTGATGATGGCTGCCCGCGTTTGGCGCATCATGTGAGCGGTTACGATAAACGTGAGTGTCAAGCTGGGAAGAATAATTGCATGTATCTTTTGCCAAAACGACATTTGGTCGTTGATATTGGATATACTGGGAAAGACAACCAGCTTGACCGAAAGCAAAACGATCAGAATGTAGGCGATAAAGAATTCCGGAAAGGAGATCGCGCTGAGCGTGCTCGTGGAAATGGCCTTGTCAAAGAAGCTGTCCCGGTAGAGCGCTGCCAGAAGCCCGAGCAAAACTGCGAGCGGTACCGATATCACGGCGGCCGTGGATGCCAAAAAAATCGTGTTGGCAAAGCGCCAGCCCACCAGATCGGCCACCGGCCGTCCATTGGCAAGGGAGTTGCCCATGTCTCCCCGCATTAAGTCGCCCAGCCAGGCAAAATAACGCTCGTGCGGCGGGAGATCGAGTTTGAGCTCCCTCTGAAAGGCGGCCACGGTTTCCGGCAGTGCATTCTGCCCCAGGATAGCCGTTGCCAGATCGCCGGGAAGCGCCTCGATGCCGACGAAAATAAGAAGCGAGATGACGATCATGGTCAGCAGTCCCAACCCCAGACGTTTTGCGACCATTGATAGTATGTCTTTCATTTTTTCCCCGATTTTTTGGATTTTGCAAGACAGGATCCGGAGTGATTGGGGGATTGAGGAATTGAGGGATAAGAGCGACAGAATGCCTTCAATTCCTAAAATCCTAAATTCGCAATTCCTGAATCAGACCCATGTCCAATTTTCATGCAATTCTGTGACGCACAAAGGTTCACAGTCAGTTTTTCAAACTAAATGAAGATGTCTGAATTTAGGGATATATGGTTTCAGGTGATCCGACATAGGCGGACCACCTGAAACCCAACCTTCAGATCCCGGTGATAAGTAATGATCGACTGCCATTTGCCAACAGCAGTGATTTACACCAGATAATTCGGATTAGGCGAACCACCAGCGTTCGGCATTGCGCATGCCGTCCAGGGCCATGTGCGCTGAGATCGGTCCATGGGCCGTTTTGGCCGAGCTGGCTTCGACGATCTGGTTGAACATGGGAACCACCGTTCCGCTGTCATTTCTGCATATTTCCTGCATTTCTGCGTACATCTTGCGGCGCTTGCCCTCATCCAACTCGGCTCTTGCCATGACCAACAGCTCGTTGAACCGTTTATTGCTCCAGAAGGTATCATTCCAGGGAGCCCCATCGGCATAGGCAACCGAGAACATCATGTCTTCAACCGGGCGTCCGCCCCAGTAGCACATGACCCATTCTTTCTTGATCCAGACATTGCTCCAGTACCCGTCATCCGGCTCGCGCACCACATTGATGTTAATGCCGGCTTTTTTGGCCTGTTCTTTAATTAGCACGGCCGCGTCCACCGCACCGGCAAACGCGGCATCGGCCGCGTGCAGATTAAAGGTATGGTCCAGCATGCCGGCTTTTTTCATGTGAAATTTGGCCTTTTCCGGGTCATATTTTCTCTGCTCCAGGTTATTGGCATGATATTTATTAACCGGTGCAATGGGGTGATCATTGCCGGGTTCGCCGTATCCGCGCAATATTTGTTTGAGCAATGCTTCCCGATCGATCGCGAGCTTTAATGCCGTGCGAACATTGTTGTCATTATAGGGTGATCGGTTGACCAGCATGGGGATGGTGTAGTGGGCCGTTCCGGTTACGGCCGACACGTTTACCCCCGGCATCCGTTTCATGAGATGGACCGTTTTAAGTTCAACCCGGTCCATGTAGTGGATCCGGCCGGTCTTCAAGGCATTGGTTCTGGCATTGGTATCCACGATCGACAGGGTTTCGACTTCATCAAAATGGGCCCGGCCTTCCTTCCAGTAGTTGGGATTGCGTTTTGAAAACGCTCTGACGCCGGGCTCCCAGGCTTCCAATATATATCCACCGGTGCCAATGCCCTTTTCAAATTCCGGGCCTTTTGTCCCGGCGGGACAAATGGTTAAGTGATAGTCGCCCAGGATAAACGGAAAATCGGCACTGCCCCCGGAAAGCGTAAAAACGACTTCATTTTTTCCGTCAGCTTGAATATCGACAATGCTTTTTAAATAACCTTTGGCAGCCGACTTGGAGTCTTCCCCCAGATGGTGGTTGATGGAAAAGACCACGTCTTCGGCGGTCAAGGTTTTGCCATTGTGAAATTCGACGCCCTTGCGCAGCTTGAAGGTCCACTTTTTGGCATCGGGCGTTGCATCCCAGGACACGGCCAGTTCCGGGATGACATTGAAATTGTGATCGATTTCCACCAAACAGTTTCTGATCTGCCAGTTGACGTTCTGGTTCATGTTGGAAGTCAGGGTTGCCGGGTCCATGGAATCAGTGGTTGACCCGCCCGTAATCCCGATGATAAACCGTCCTCCTCTGCTGGGTGCCGCCGCTTTGGCTGTCCCGCTCAGCAAGGCCGGAGACACAGCCGCCATCAGACCCAGGGCCGAAACCCGGGTGATGAAGTCACGGCGCGTAATTTTTCCTGCGCTAAACAAATTTTCCAGTTCTTTCAGTGTTGACATGATCTTCCCTCCTTCAATTCGTGGCCGAAAATGGATGGCTCCATGCGGCCGGTTCGGGTTTGATGTTTCACTAGTGGAAGGTTTCCTCCTGCTCAATTGCTACGGGTTCTGAACTTAACTCCAGCGGTTCCCCTTTGATCATTTCTGCATCGATGAGATTTAGAATTTGATTCATTGCCATGGCCAGCAGTTGGACGTGCTCCGGTTCGAGGTCAGCCAATTCGGCAATGAATTTTTTCATAATCGGATCAGGCAGGGTTTTGCTCAGCTCATTGCCGCTATTGGTCAAGGTGATTAAGGCAACTCGGCGGTCGCCCTTTTTTTTGATTCGTTCCACCAGTTGTTTCTTTTCCAGACGATCGATAATACCGGTTATGTTGGATGGTGTTACAAATAAGTTGCGGCTAAGGTCGGCTGATGACATGGGACCGTTGTTATAAAGATTGCGCACGACGGCACTCTGGGGTCCTGTCAGGCCATAGCGCTTGCTTATCTTCTGGGAATCGAGATACACGGCGCGTACCAGTCGGCGAATCGACCACACCAGGTCCTGAATGATGGATTCATTTTGCGGATTCATAAGCCGCTCCTTATTCATTCCGCCCTGGAAAATGTAATAACAGGGGCGGACATGTCGTATTCAGCAATGGGATTCTGATTTATATGCATCTACTGGTGCTGCCCCGGGCGGATTGAAAGTTTAATCTATTTCTTTTATATATTTATAATTCAATAGTCAATACTTAAACAATTTAAGATGAAACAGTTTGTCCTTGATTTAGTCAGATTAATTCCTTAGATTAAAAATCATGGGACACGTGTTTGATTTTAACGAGGCGATTGCCTACGAGCAATGGTTGAACAAACCGCAATCCAAAACTGCTTTCCAATTGGAAGCCGGATTGATGCGCAATTTACTGCAACCGATGCGTGGTGAGACCATCCTGGATATCGGGTGCGGGGTGGGGGCCTGCCTGAGTGCATTTCTGGATATGGGTCTGCAGGTGACCGGCCTGGACCCATCCACCTATATGCTGGATATTGCCTTGAAAAAAATCGGTGATCGGGCGGATTTTTACCGCGGTTACGCGGAAGATTTGCCCTTTGATGACAATTCGTTTAGCTATGCCAGCCTTTTTACCACATTGGAATTTGTCGACGATCCCAAAAAATCCCTTGAAGAAGCCTTTCGGGTGGCTAAAGATCGTGTTTTTATCGGTGTGTTGAATCGTTACGCCATCAAGGGCATTCAGCGCCGGGTCAAAGGTATATTTACGCCGACCATTTTCAATCACGCCCGCTTTTTCAGCATCTGGGAGTTAAAGCAAAATATTCGGGAAATCATGGGTGATGCGCCCGTTTCCTGGCGTACGGTCTGTCAGTTGCCCGCCCATTCAGTCAATTTCGTCAACAATTTGGAGCACTCCAAAATCGTTCAGCGTTGTCCTTTCGGAGCATTTGCCGGGATAGTGGTCACCCTGGTGCCCCGCTTCAGAACCAAACCGCTTACCATGCGCTATCAGGCAAAAAATCCGGGCGGTGCAGCGACGGGATAGAAAATTGAATAATGAAGATTGACAGTCTCGTAAAAAGTCAAAATACGACCTGTTTACGAGAGTGATTCGTATTTGGTGTTTCGTGTTTAGTGGTATAACATCTTGATATGACGTGCGAAGGGTTTTGCCAAATACCAAACACGAAACACCAAACACATGATGAATTCGACTTTTTACGAATTCATCAATATTCATTGTTCATTCAAATTGGAGCAATGCCGCTATGGAAGCCTATCTTTATAAACGCCGTGAAAACGACAAGGTGAAATGCAACCTTTGCAGCCATCGTTGTGTGATCAAAGACGGTGGCCGGGGAATCTGCGGCGTGCGAGAAAATGCAGGCGGCAGCCTGCAAACACTGGTTTACGGCAAGCTGATTGCCCGCAACATTGATCCTATCGAGAAAAAGCCCCTGTTTCATTTTCTTCCCGGAACCCTTTCCTATTCTATTGCAACGGTTGGTTGTAATTTTCGCTGTCGGTTTTGCCAGAATGCCGATATTGCCCAGATGCCCGCCGATCGCAGCGGGATGATTATGGGGGAAACCTGCCGCCCTTCAAGTGTGGTGGACGCTGCCCTGCGCGCCGGCTGTCAAAGTATCAGCTACACCTATACCGAGCCGACCGTTTATTTCGAATATGCTTATGAAACCGCCAAACTGGCTGCGGACCGAGACCTGCGCAACGTATTTGTTACCAATGGCTACATGACAGCCGAGGCGCTGGAGATGATTCATCCCTATTTGGATGCGGCCAATGTTGATTTGAAGGCGTTTAGCGATAAATATTACCAGGAGCAATGCGGAGCCAGGCTCAAACACGTGCAGGCAAGCTTAAAATTGATGAAAACACTCGGTATATTTGTGGAAGTGACCACCTTGATCGTACCGGGTCTGAATGATGATTCAGCCGAGCTCAAAAAACTGGCTGCCTTTATCGCACAGGATCTGGGGGCGGATACTCCCTGGCACATCAGTCGCTTCCATCCCACCTACAAACTGACCGATCGCCCCCCCACACCGGTGAAAACCCTTCTGACGGCCCGGGAAATCGGCGTGAAAGCCGGTTTAAGGTATGTCTATACCGGCAATGTACCCGGCCATGCGGCCGAGAACACCTTTTGTGCAAACTGCGGCGAAATGGTGATCGAACGCGTGGGATTTCAGGTGGGCAAGCTGCAGGTTAGAAATGGGAGTTGTGTGTACTGCGGAGCCTTGATTGACGGGGTGTGGGGATAGGGGAGCGCTTCGCTGGAGGAGCGCTGCGCTGGAGGAGCGCTTCGCTGGAGGAGCGCTTCGCTTGAGGAGCGCTGCGCTGGAGGAGCGCTGCGCTGGAGGAGCGCTGCGCTGGAGGAGCGCTTCGCTGGAGGAGCGCTTCGCTTGAGGGCGATTCAACTGGTTGACGAGTTGATTGAGTTCATTAGGTCAACCGATTCAATCAATCAACTTAATCAACTCAATCAACCAATCAATCCTGAGAGATTATACTAAAACCCGGAACTTTAAACCTCTTAACCTTGAACTTTGAACCTCTGAACCTCTGAACATTGAACCTCTGAACCTTGAACCTCTGAACCTCTGAACCTATGAGCTATCAGCTATGAGCTTTTACCGGTGTTCGGATCAGCTGTACGGCTGTCAATGAAATCAGGCTGAGAACCGCGCCACCGAAAAATGGAATGCGGTAATCGATGACCCACAAATATCCGCCGATGGCCGGCAAAAATACGGCAGCCATATGGTTTATGGTAAACCCGACGGCCATGCTCGGGGCGATGTCCCTAGGGTCGCCTATTTTTTGAAAATAGGTGCGGATGGCGATGGCAAAGTTAAAAAATATGTGGTCCAGAATAAACAAGGCCGCCACCAGCAGTTTGGACGAGGTGGTCGCGTAGGCCAGAAAAACGATAATCAAGCTAAGATACTCCAGTGATAAGACCTTGCGCTCACCAAAGCGGATAATGCTTTTACCGATCAAAGGGCTTAGATAATAATTGATGACATTGTTTACCACAAAGAGAATAGTGACTTCCTGCAGGGAGTATTCAAATTTTTGCACCATCAGCAAAACGGCAAATGCCATAAAAATCTGCCGCCGTGCGCCGGCCATCAGCGTCAAAAAGTAAAACAGCCAATACTTTTTGCGAACGATCATTTTCTTTCGCTGGGGGACGATTTCTTTGCCCGTGGGATCCTGCGCCAGTCCCCAGATCGCCGTCGCAACAATAAGTCCTCCGATAAGAAGATAAATATTTGAAAAATCGAGAAAAAATGCCACAGCGTATATCAAGATCCCTACGCCGATATTGGATGCCGCCGCAAAACTGCGCTGCTTGCCGAATACCCAGGGGGAGGTCCCCTTATCAAAGTATTGAAGCGTCAGGGACATGTTGGTGGTTTCATAGTAGTGGAAGCCAAAGCTCATCACCAGGGTCGTAATCAGCAGTCCGGCATAAGAAGGAAACAATCCCGTCAATGCCACACCCAGCCCCAGAATTAATATCGACAGGGCCGACAGACGATATTCCTTGATATACATTATTGCAAAAACCGCCAGCAATGCCAGAAAACCCGGAATTTCTCTAACGGATTGGATGACCCCGACATGATGGCCATCCAGCCCGGCAACGTCGACGGCAAAGTTGTTAAACAACGTCAACCAGGTCTGCAGTCCCATGCTCGAGCAAATAGTAAATACAATCAGGTAACGGTACATGGGATCGTTTTTGGCCTGCTGCATGTAATCCATAGTTTAGGGTCCCGAAAATTATACAAATTATTAGCGGTTAGTCTCTCTGCCAGCGTCTGCATCCGTCGGTTCTGCAGAATGCCGAAACAACAGGTGGTTCAATATCATGAACCCCAATAATCCACAAATTATCAGACGGTTATAATTGTGAATATGTGTGGACAAGGCTAGGGTTCAAAATTTTGAACTTTATGGCATATGCGAAAAATACTTTAAATACAAGAGGTTTATCACGAACCCTTCTCAACGGTTAAGAATTATGAACCCAAATACCCAAAATCAGGTCGCGAAGTCAGACCCACGCCAGGAACTTTTGATCCGAGAAATTTTTTTATATATTTAATATTATTGTAGATAGCGTTCGAAAAATCTTTTTTATGAATTTAATTTTAGAATTGGCAAGGGTATTGCATTATAAAAATGTCACAAAGCCTAATAATTTCTTCATCTGTTCTCCTCCTTAACGACTGATTGACTAGCCTCCAATCAGTCGTTTTTTTTTGTTTGAATATTAGCTTTTTTTTAATTAGTAATTAGAGTTTCAACTCCATATCTTGAGGACAGCGGATGATCATCGATATTCATACCCACATTTTTCCGGCTGAAATTTGCCGAAATCGGGAACAATTTTTTCCTGCCGAGCCGGCTTTCAAACTGTTATACCAGTCTTCCAAATCCAAAATGATCGGGACCACCGGGCTGCTACGTGCCATGGATGAATTTGGAGTGGACACGTCAGTCATTTGCGGGTTCCCATGGTCTCGCCCCGAAATCTATCGAATGCACAACGATTATGTCATGGATTCGGTCCAAAAATATCCCGACCGGCTCATCGGGCTGGGGTGTTTCGATCCAGCCGATCCCCAGGCTCCGGCGGAAACCGAACGTTGTCTGGCCGGCGGTCTTTCCGGAATCGGCGAATTGGCGTTTTACGGATCGGGCATTGACCATGATGCTTTGGAGCAGTTGGATCCGATCATGAATATATGCCACAAGCATGGCCGGCCGGTTTTAATTCATACCAACGAACCCGTGGGACACTACTATGAGGGAAAGACTCCGCTTACGCTGGCCCAAATCTATCACCTGATTGAAAGATTTCCCGACAACAACCTGATTTTAGCCCACTGGGGGGGCGGTCTGTTTTTTTACAACCTGATGAAAAAGCAGGTTAAAGAAAGACTCAAAAATGTCTATTTTGACACGGCCGCCTCACCGTTTCTTTATGATGCCACAATTTATCGCATCGCAAGCGAGCTGATCGGGGCCGACAAGGTCCTTCTGGGCACCGATTTCCCCTTGCTGCCGCCGGCGCGGTATTTCAGCGATATGGATGCGGCCGGACTGACCCAGGCCCAAATCGATCAAATTTGCGGATTCAATGCAAAAAGACTGTTTGCGTGTTGAACATCAATTAGAAAATGACTTTGAAGAATTTTAGGCATCCTTCTCGAAGCTTTTGAGCCGCTCTAAAACCCGAGGACGAGCACGAGGACGAGCACGAGGACGATCTAAAATCCCTTTCTTGGGGCTAATGCAGATGTTTTATAAGAGGGTCTATCAACTCAATTTCCTGACACCCGAAACCTGACACCTGAAACCCAAAAAACCTATTAACTGCGCTTTGACCAACCCACCTGTGCCGTAAAATGAGGCTGCGGTCTCGGGAGAAAAGCCTATACTTTGATATGCCTGAGTTCCTGCAGAATCGGCTCCATGCCGGAGCGGTGCTCGGGCGGGATCATCAGCACCTCCAGCCGTTGGTTGACCACGAGCCTGTTGGCACTGCAATGCAGGCCGCCGCCGGCATAGGCGGACCGCTTTTGTCCATCCGACATGGCCTGCAGAACATCCACCAGATTGCCGCTGCAACCGCCGGCATCCACGTGTTCGATCGTTTGTAAAAATACGGTATTCACCGACAAAACAAAATCATCGATTTCAGAAAATCCTTTGTCTCCGCAATGGTGCCGGGATACCAGGCAGCGGCATCCGTAGGGCCGCAACTCGTAAACCGGGCATTGGTGATCCTGCAAAAGCGGGCAGGCCGGCAGATCGAGGTTGTCCTCCTCCTGGGGTGGATCGCCGCCCCGGGCACACACCTGAGCCAAGCCATTGGTTGTCAACCGGGGTCGCAGGCGTTTTATTTCCGAGGCGGACTGAATTTTTTGGATGACAGGGTTGTCGTCTTTCGAGGCCAGACTGTCGATGATCTTGTATCCCTCCAGGGTCGTCAAAGTGACACCTGAAGTACAGCAATGATCACAGTATTTTTGGCAGGCTGTATCCAGGGTTGCGGTGAATTTATCGTAAACCGCGTAAATTTGGTCCAGTATGTTTAATTTTGAGTTAATGTCCACTGCTATCCCCTACCTAAATCCTCCCTGATAATATAGGTCATATTAGTCGTATAGGCCATATAATTAGGTCATATAAGTCGTATAGGTCATATAATTGGGTCATATAAGTCGTATAGGTCATATAATAAGTCATATAAGTCGTATAGGTCATATAAATCGTATAAGTCATATCGGTCACTTTAGTTGTTCCGGCTTGTCCGGGTTGGAAGAATATGCCTTGTAGAAAGCCTCCAGCACCATCTGCGGACTGGTATCGGCCATACACCGCGGATCGTCGCAGTTGTCCGGCTCGGTTTCAAAACAGGGGCGGCATGCCAGTCCGGGCCGCACGATCTGCACAGACCGGCCAACCGGTGCCCAGCGCGCGGGATCGGCCGGTCCGAATATGACCGTCGTCGGCAGGCCCAGATACGCTGCCAGATGGCTGGCGCCGGAGTCGTTGCCGATATAGCCGCCGGCCGAGTTCAGCAGCGCGACAAGGTCCGCCGGATCGTCCAGCACGTGCACTACCCGGTGCGCGTGTGGCAGCTCAGGCATCAGATTTTCCTCAGCCGGTCCGAGGATGAATTCCGGCATCAGTCCCGACGCCTTCAATGCGGCTTCTACCTTAAGAAAACCGGCAATCGGCCAGCGTTTGCGGATGCTGCCGGCGCCGGGGTGCAGCAATATTTTTGTATGGTTTCGCCGACGGTTCGTGATTGCGGCAAACGGAATATCACCTAGTTTGGCATCGGCCTGGGTGATCAGGCCGCAATTTAAAATATGATCCAGTACGAATTGTGCAACATGGATACTATGTTCAGCCGGAGGTTTAGGCGGCAGCCGGCAGCTTAAATTGTCCGTGACCCGTTTAATGGAAATTTCCAGGTCGTCGGACAGGGTGAACAGGATAATTTTCTCATATTTCCCTAATATGGCTTTCATTCTTGGTTCGATCCGATCGCTGAACAGCGATGCGAAATAAGCTGATTCCAACGGATACCAATTTTGGGCAAGCCCCAATGATTGGGCCAGTTTTCCCTGCTGAGCCTGACTCAATACATCGATCGGCGTATAATATTTCTGCAGCCGGGTAAGGACCGGAAACGTCAGAATGAAATCACCCAGGGCACCCTGGTGGATTATGAGAAGGTTTCTGTTCGGCATAGTAAATTCGTTTTATATTTGAATGTCTTTTCCTGGTGTTACCGCGTGCTTTGATATTTGAAAGGTGTCAGGTGTCAGGTGTCAGTGTTCAGCGCCGCCGCTGGCCGCGAGCGTCCAGTCTCATCGAGAAAGAAACTTCCGGGGCTCGACACTGAAATCGATCATTGTTGGGTTTCGAATTTTGCAAAAACGCCGGTATAATGTAGGTTGGGTTGAGTGCAACGAAACCCAACAACGTATGAAGTACATTCAACCCAACCTACAATACTTAGGCATAAATTGTCGGATTTATAACGAATAAAAGATCACTTGTATGATTACGTAATGCTATCGAAAAGTTTCGATCTTGGAGTATTGGAGTACTGGAGTAATGAGGTACTGAAATAAGACGTCAAATCTCGAGCCAATACTCCAACACTCCAGTACTCCAATACTCCGGAAATTCAAAATTCAATGCCCCACGATGGCCTATCTTTGGGTAATAAAACCGTAGTTTGTTCAAGACAACCCACCCAAGCTCATTTCGCATCTTTCCATAAGGCCATAAAACTGTTGACAGGCGCCTTAATATAATTTTGAACCGGCTCACACTTCACCTTGAATAAATAAAAACTGGGTACCGTGATGCGGCTTGGGTAGAGGGTTTCAAAATTGGCCATGCCCTTTGAGATGATGAGATCAGCGGAATCCACGAGGTTTATAAAATTCACGGAAACATGGTCCCAGTCGATGCATTGGGGGATAGGTTGAAGTGATCTCATAAATAAAGTCCTTATCAGGCTGAATGAGCAATAAACCAAGGCGCCAATTTTAGATCTTTTTGGCGTTTTGTCAATAAAAATGCACGGCATTTCAGTTGGCGGCTGGGTAGGTGAAAATCATGCTTTCATTTACAAATTACAATCCTCAATAATCATTCCGGCTTCGCCGGGTTGGCTTTTAGAATTCCGAGCGAAGGAATTCAGCCTTTTTAGTACAATAAGATAGAGCGCAGCGATACTGCAAATCCGCAATCCGCAATCCAAAATCCTAATTTGCTTTTATTAGTTGGTCTAACGGAATAAAAACCGGATGAAATTTTTCCGGATCGTTGCCGATCTGTGCCAAATGATTATTGTCAACATATTCATAATCCCCTCAAAAGGAGTCGGTCATGGCTTTAGCGAAAAATTTGAAACGGGTGGCATTGGTCATCGGTTCTCTGGTGGCTCTGATTGCAGCTGCTTTGGTGGTCATTTTGACGGTCGGGATTTCAGTCAACGTCGACGGGATTCGCGCCAGGGTAGAGACCGCTGCAAGCAACGCGCTTGGCAGAACCGTGAGTATCGATGGTCAGCTGGGGTTGGAGTTGAGCTTTCAACCTGCGCTTGAAGTGGATGGGCTGAAGATCGCCAATCCGTCCGTCTGGGTTCACGCTGACTTTATCAAAGTCGATCTATTTCGGGCCAGTATCCGGCTGCTGCCCCTGCTGCGCAGCAGAATTCGGATCCAGGAAATTACGGCCAAAGGAATCGATATCGATCTTGAACTCATGGCTGATGGACGCAAAAATTGGCTGTTTGAGGTATCCGGTCAAAAGGCTGACGAACCGGCCACGGCTGACGACAGTGCTGAGCCTTTTAAAGTGGACCTCGTGGAGATCGAGGCCTTTGCCCTGGAACAGCTTGTCGTATCATTTCGCGATCACCAATCGAACCGGCATTATGATTTAAATTTGAATGCCATGAAGGGTGCCGCCGTCGCGGATGAACCCTTGAAAATAGACATTGACGGCACCTTTCAGCAGCAGCGCTACTACATCGCCGTCAATGGCGACCCAATCGGCGAATTGTTCAATCCCTCCCAGAGCTGGCACCTGGAGGCATCGGCCGAGATGGCCGGGATCATACTAAACGTCAGGGGCCAGGCGGACCGGCCCCTTGAAGGCCAGGGATTCGATTTCAGCATCAAAATAAACGGAGATCGTATTGAGCAACTGGCCGCGGTAATCGGTTTGCAGCTGCCGTCGATCGGCCGGTTTCAGCTGGCAGCCCGCATGCAGGAGACCGAGACCGGATACAGTTTATCAAAACTGAAGGGTTACCTGGCCAAGACCGAATTTGACGGGAACCTTGATCTCAATCTTGCCGGCGCTAAACCGGTCCTCAAAGCCAAACTTCTCATTCCGACGGTAGATGCCGGACCCCTGCGGGCGATCGCCGGTCAGCAACCGGCATCAACCGAAAATCAGGCGGCTGACGACCCGGTTGCAAAATTGCCCGAATTAAATGAGATCGATTTGTCACTGGACCTGTTGAATCGATTCGATGCTGATATCGAGCTAAAAGTCGCACGGGTCATCAATGCGCGGGGCGACATTCGCGATGCTGTACTGACCGTCGGCATCCATGAAGGTGCGCTTGCAGCGCCGATGCAGGTCACCTTGGCCGATGTCGCCTTCCATGGGAAGCTGGATCTTAAAAATTATGACCAGGTGCCCGGCTTTTTGTTAAGTCTGAGGGCTGACCAAACCGATCTGGGCAACCTGGCTTTGTATTTTACCAATGCCGAAGGAGTCAAAGGCCATCTCAAATCCTTTGAATACAGCCTGGGCGGTGCCGGTCATAATCTGCGCGCCTTGCTGGAAAATATTGACATGCAGTTAGTTCTGGACGATGCGGCGCTGTCCTATGGCAATGTTGCCGACGGGCGCCCGGTAAGTTTCACCTTGAAAAAGGCCGAGGCCGCTTTGCTGCACGACCAGAATATGCGAATCGCGGCGACGGGGACCTTGCTGGATGAGCCCTTCAATCTGGAGATCTCCGGCGGAAGTCTCAATCAAATTTTAAATGCGCAACCCTGGCCGATTAATCTGGCGGGCAAAGGTGGCGGAGCCAAATTGCAGGTTGAAGGCACCATCGGCGAACCCGCTGATCCAACCGCATCGAATCTGACTTTGAGTCTATCCGGCAAGAAAATCGGCGGCCTCGCAGCCTGGGCGGGAATTTCATCTTCGGCGAAATTGCCTTATGCGCTGAACGGAAAGCTCAAACTGACCGGCCGGCAATGGAAATTGAATTCGCTCAATGCCCACCTGGGAAAAACCAAACTCAAAGGACAGCTGGGCTGGAAGCCCGATGACACCAATCCCCTGCTGACGACCCGGTTGAGGCTGGAAAATGTCGATTCCGCGGAACTTGCCGGCCTTGCCGCATCCGATCAGCCCGTCAATAAAGAAGCCGCACCGGAAGGATTTACGTTTGATATGCCGATTATGCCCCAGGCCGTCGAGCTCAATGATGCCGATGTCGATATCGGCATCAAACGCATTGATCTGCGGGAATTCGATATCACCAATCTCTCGCTGACCAGCCGAATTCGCGGCGGCTGGGTGGAGAACTCACCTTTTCAGCTAACCGCCAAAAAGGTTCAGTTCAAGGGGACCCTTTCGCTGGATTTAAGAGGCAAAATGCCGCGATTCCGATTTAATGTCGACTCTTCCAAGGTCAACATCGGTGACCTTTTATCCGATCTCAACGTTGCCGATGGAATCCAGGCCGCGGTCGGCAGTTTCGGTCTCGATCTCGATATCAAAGGCAGCAACCTGCGTACGATTATGGAGCATTCGTCATTTGCCGCCAAAATGAAAGACGGCCAATGGACGCTGCAAGACCCCAACACCGGTGCCAGCCTGCAGATTGTTGTCCGCGACTGTGTCGTCGGGGCGTCGGCCGGACAACCCGTGATCTGGTCCATCGATGCCCTCATCAAAGATGAACCGGTCAAAATTCAGATCAAGGGCGATCGCCTGGCCGCATTGGCCGCCGAAAATGCTCAGCTGCCCCTCGACATATCGGCCGAAGCGGCCGGGGTCAAACTGGAGCTGAGCAGCCAGGTCGAGCTGCCCCTTGAGCCGCAAAAATTAGCTTTCAAGATGCTGCTGGCCGGCGAGCGTCTCAGCAGCATCAACAATTTTTTAAAAATTGATTTGCCGCCCTATGGGCCCTACGAACTCGGCGGGCAGTTTCAGCTAAAAAAAGACGGCTACTATCTTTCCGATCTGAATGTGCGCGTCAATCAAAGTCATATGACGGGCAATATGGGCTTTAACACGGTGGCCAAGCCGCCGCGCCTGACCATCGACCTGACCACGAAAACCCTGCAAATGGATGACTTCAACGTCGACGGCTGGTCGCCCACCGGCAAAGTGACCGCAACCGAGCCACTGGAGACTGCCGACAAGCCAACCTCCCAGCCGGAGTCTGATCGACAGGAAGCTGACGCCCTTTTGAGCCCGGAGTTCATGCGCAAGCTCGACACAAAGTTGAGTTTAAAAGTGCAGGAGGTGTTGTCGGGCAAAGACAAACTGGGCAGCGGCAACCTGGTAGCCACCCTGGCCAAAGGCCGCTTTTCAGTTGATCCCATGCAGCTGAATGTGCCCGGCGGATCGGTGAAACTGGCCTTTGCTTTTGAACCCACGGATACGGATACGGTGCTGGAAGCCAGCGCCAAGGTCGATCAGTTTGACTACGGCATTCTTGCGCGCCGGGCCAAACCGGATTCGGATATGGGCGGCTGGCTCAGCCTCGACATCGTTCTCAAATCCCGCGCGCCGAGCCTGGATACCATCATGCAGCACGCCAACGGGCATATCGACTTTGCGGTCGTGCCGCAGGATTTCGAAGCCGGTCTGTTCGAGCTATGGGCCGTCAATCTTCTGGCCGCCGCCCTGCCGGAACTGGATTCCGAGAAATCCTCCGTCGTCAACTGTGCCGTATTCCAATTCGACATCAAGGACGGCGAAATGAAGCAAAATGCCATCTTTGCCGATACCACCAAAATGCAGGTGGGCGGCAAGGCCAAGGTCAATTTCAAGACTCAGGAAGTCTATCTGGCCATGGCACCCAAGGCCAAAAAGGCTGAATTTTTCAGCCTGGCCACCCCGATCCAGGTCAAAGGCAACTTTAGCGACTATAAGATCGGTGTGCAGCCGGGGGGACTGCTGGGCACGACTTTCCGGTTTATCACCAGCCCCCTGCTGGTACCGATTCAGCGAACTTTCATGGAGCGGGCTCCGGCGGACGGGAAGGCGGCGTGCGCGGCGGCCATGCAGCGGGAGCATGAGAAATAACTTGGAGTATTTCGAATTCGGATTGCGGAATGCGGAATGCGGAATTATAGGGCAAAGGGCGGAGGGCATGGGGCAGAGGGCATAGTGGTAAGGGCATGGTGTAAAGGGCAACGGGCATGGCGTTTAGCGCAAATGGTGAAATGCTAAATGCCGGCACTATACAGTCGTTAGGCGTCGTACTCACGAACCATGACCTTGCAGGTTACCAAGCCAGTTATTAAACCGGCGGTTAAATAGATTATCTAATAGTTATCCTTCGGTCATTCCCGTGAAGGCGCATAGGCGTTAACTTAAGGATATTTGATCAGGTCTACTATGAATAATGCTCAACTGCCTTCGGCCTGCGCAGATCGGATTCCAATGTAGTGGCGGGGTTTATCCCATGCCCGTCAGGCTAAAGAACTAATATTAATGATATCGGAGTGTTACAATGAGAAAATAGGGGGCCCTGCCAGGCCCCGGCTAAAGTTTCATAATAGCACTCCT
>Ga0209149_1000290_pt1 | contig 20018 bp, 14 predicted proteins | sample WorMetTyACAVOLI2_FD_187423 | JGI IMG/M metagenome (GOLD analysis project Ga0209149, IMG submission 187423) | Marine gutless worms symbiont microbial communities from Max Planck institute for Marine Microbiology, Germany - Olavius algarvensis... ... | reverse complement strand
ACGAGCGCCTACTCTCCTAGGCTCAAAGCTATAAGGTTTCGCCATCTGAATTCTGTACTATAACCACGGATAACACTACAGTCTGCTATGTTTAGGCCTATAGCCAGGAAATTACCAAAGGTATACTGCGGGGAAAAAACTCATTGATAAACTGGAAATTCCAAGATCGGACTAATCACCTATACATTTCGGGCTCAAATAATTATTTTGCAACAGCGCAATTAGGAACAATTTTGCTATAGAAAAATATTTCATAGTATATACTTTCCAGGTGGACCAAAAAATATATATGCAATTCTGCGCCGGAGTGTCCCTTTAAACACTACTGTACCATACCATCTGCATGGACCAATTACGTTATGGTCGTTCTCGACGGGAAGTTCGCCAACCACATCAAGTGTGTGAAGTGTGAGCGTGCATTCTCTTTAGCTGGCCGCACACTGGAGGAACGTCGCACTCAGCTGTCATCATCTTCCATTGACAGTCTGCTTTTTCTGCATGAACTGTAGGCCTACTAACTTTGTACATTAACGAACTACACCCCTATGAATACTATGGGTTATTGCCGTTCAACTGTGGGGTGGGGTGGGAACAGCCCTTGCAGGATGAGTGCAGGAATGGGAATGATCAATGAGGGTGAGTGCGGGTGAGGGAAATGATACATGAGGGTGAGTGTGGGTGAGGGAATTATTTATTTTGTGTGGGACGGGTGTGGGAACTTATTTGTATAATTGCACAGGTCTATAATGCACACACACACACAGTTAGTATACAGGTTTACATGGGTTGTCTCTCAGAAGTCTTATGAAGGTCTTCAAAGAAACCTTGCAGTATTTTCAGAGGGTGGCATCATGCCGTTCTTTGTATCTAACCAATACTGTCACAACACTGAAGGGCAAATATTGTAAACCTTGTGAAATGTATCGCCATAACTATAGAGAATATGTTATGTTGAACTCTGTGCCAGTATGTGGTTTTAACACTGTTGCTGTTGTTTGCTTGATGTTGTAGAGCATGGATGGAATGTTGTCCAGCCAGAAAAGCCATGCAGATCCCATCAGGGTTCACCTTCACCGTCTGTGGACTCTAAGAAAAACATAGACGTTCTGAGTGTTTCATCCACTGCTTCTGATCCAACAACTTCGTGCTTGAGAGCTGGGGGAACGCGATCAACAGTGCCGTCTTGTGCCTTGTGTACACAAAGTTTCTGTGTTTATTTAGAAAAGATGTGAATTGAATGGTTTTGGTTGGTACATTGTTATGACTAAAAATTCGAACCAAAAATATTTTGTAGCCTATATTCTTATGTCTGTTAGATTCATTGCAAAACTTGTACTTGAACATTATTTTGGACATTTATATGCAAATATACATACTTGTTCGATGTATTGCAGACTGTCGTTTGTTTATTTAGATGTAATAATTTTAAGCATTGATATTATGCATCATGTTGTGTCTGTCAGCAGTTTCTCATACGTTCCAAACTATACATAGCAAAGTATATATAGTCAGTATGAGTTAGCATCACAGAGCTTCAGTTTATAATTAAATTTGGAAATGAATTTTTGACAGATGGACACACATACACACACACTGATGATCACAATACCTGCTGTTTATAATGTTTGCCGCGCGATGCTATGCATAAGCGCGGCCTATGTCGTCATGCGGTGTTTGTGTGTCTGTCTGTCTATATGTGTGTCTGTCAAGTTCGTGAGTTGTGTCAAAACGAATAAATATGTCATCAAAATTTTGTTCACCATCGGGTAGCCAAGCCATTCTAGTTTTTCTATGCCAAATGGCATAGCAATATTCTGACAGGAACCCCGCTAACGGGGCTGTCGAATGCAGGTGGGGTAGGTAGAAATCGCGATTCTGAGCCTATGTCTGGCTTTTTCACTGCTGTGCTGTTAATGCAGCAACAGGCAGGTGTTGACAACAGGGTCGCCAGTGGACCCACGGCCACCATCTCGCAAGTTGAGTGTGACACATCGCAGGTAGTAAGCGGCGGTGTTGATTGCAGGAGAAGATGACAAAATGTTTACAATAAGAAGCCTCAACGTTACGCCAAAGACAACAGAACAGTGCATTTAACTGCACGCAGTGATAAATCTGTAGCGTACTTAACTAACAATAAAAGAATCTACTTGACGTTTTGTGCTGTTGAAGCTAACTGCTGACAGACACGAAGCATCGCGCAGCCTCTTTGCGACAGCAGAGCTACTTGTATGAGTTATGTGTCTGTCAGCAACAAGACTTCGTCGAGGCATCTCGAACACAATGGATAACATGGAGATCATCAGTAATGCTCGTGAACTTGTGCTGCTGCATGGCATCAAGGAAGTAACGTCGTCATCACAAGTATCTGTTGAGGCTCAGCGTGGCGACGTCGTTGACTCTCTTAACTACACGTTCATTCTGCCAGACATAACACGTTATCCTGACGACTTTCGGACTTTCCTGCACAAGGATTTGATAGAGACAACAACTCTAGTTTCACTGGAGCAGGCTGGTATGTACTAGTGCTGTCATTTCTATGCTGCTTTTTGGTGTCGCTGGGATTTGAGTTGGAATTGTGTGGCCTACAACTTATAGCTGCTCGGTATTGGTGGCAAAACTTGACTTTCAGCCCCACGTGATAAATTGGGACTTGATAAAATGTTAAAAAATTAGGGCTGTTTACGATTAAGGATTTCTTTGACAATTAATCTTCCAATAATTAACGATTAATTAATAGTTAAAAACAACAACTAAAGTGACAGCAATGTATTTGAGCCGCGAAAGGCGAAACCTTTATCACAGTGAAAGCAGTAAACCTTCTCACCATCCGTAACTTTATTGTCATCATCTAATTTAAATCCGAAATATTCACGCAATTTACCAGTAACCGGTTTATAGTCTTTATTCCGAGAATCTGCCATTTTGCTAGTTAACAACAACATACGGACACTTCCGGTGCAACTAAACATCAAATTGGCTTCAGTAAGTAAGTAAGAAAATTGTTCGAAATTTAATCGTCAAAAATAAAATTAATCGTTGAAAATTTTTAGCGATTAATTGGCAGATTAATTGTTAATTTGGGCAGCCCTATTAAAAACATGATTTGTGAGAACAGTTAACTTTATATTTTCATGCTTCCACAGCTTGTGCTGCACTGGAGGCATTATGTTTTTTACCTTGTATGTCAAGGTTTCTGTACCATCTTCTGCCTGTCCCGTGCCTAATATATTTGTTTTGCTTAGCAAGAATACTGCACGGATTTCAATGAAATTTGTGGGAGCTAATCACAACAACAAACAGATTAAATGATTACATTTGTGGCAAAGTTGGAACAGGATCAAGGGAGCAGGATACGAAAGAAAATTCAAATCAACCTCAATCAGTTTTATCACTATGTAGTACAGGTGCTGATGCCTAGCGAATGCATTCACTGTACAGACTATGGCCAATGTGATAGCGGACACAGTTTCATGTCAATTTAAAGATTTTACTTAGAGATTTCATATAAATATATTAAGAATTTTACAACAGTTTCTTTTGTTCATCGGTCTGTTATACAATATGTTTTAACAGCTGACATAGACACCTCTTTTGTCTGTTTATCATGCCTTTTTGCCTGCCACGGCAAAGCCAGTATGGAAAACATTTACAGTGGATGTCGGACAGATGCAGAGGCACCAAATGGCCACACGCGGTCTTTATCTCTCTAGTTGCAGAATTGCAGTTGACTCTCAGTACATTGATGAACTTGTGTAACATCTTGCAAGTTTTTGATAAGGTACTTTGGACTGTAGGACGATTGAACTGGTGGGCTGATATGGGCATCTGCCAGCGACTGCTGCCATTAGCTACTACTGGTGATGGCAACTGCTTACTGCATGCTGCTTCACTCGGTGAGTAGTTTGCAAACTACTTTAGTAAGTCTGAGTGCATGCCTCCCGTACTATCATGGTTGCCTGTTTAATTTAGCATTTAAAAGACGGGACTTTTATTCATTTTCTTAATACTGCTTTATTGGCTTCACACACACCATATTCAGCATAAATATCCATATATGTTCAACATTTTAAAATATTTAGTCGGATACCAGTGCACAAATGGTTGGAAACATGTAATTACAAATCTGTTAGTGATCTTTGGTGTTCTATTTCACTGTGGATGGAGACCGACCGAAATTCGGTTTCAGTTGCGGTTTCGGCGCGAAAACTGAAATAAAAAATGCAGTTTCGGTTACGGTTACAACACCCATTTCACATTAGGTTTTGGTTGCAACTATATGGCAGACGACCGAAACTGGAGTGAGTGAGCTTATGGAAGACATACGACATTGAATGGGATTACCTACATTGCACAGGAAATGAATTTTGAGTTAAAACCATAATGTTACCGGGTTGGACTTTGGGACACAACCATAATGTTATATATGCTGAATAGGGTGATGGGAGATGTGCACGGGGCGGTAGTAAAGTGTTGGCCAGAAGTGGCTAGAATGTTGGGCAGCGGGTGACTTAGACGTCAGAATCATGCTTGCCATGATGCATTAACGGCTTCACCTCCCGTGCCCAGTTTCCGACGTTCTCCTCCAGATCTGTCTGGAGCTGCATGATGCATGGTCCAGTTGTTCTGCGTGACACAGGTGGCATCACCGTACAGTTGCCCTCTGTCACTTGACGCTCGTTTAATTGAAGCGTTTCTGTTGGATCATTGCAAGTCCTATGCAGTTGTGCACGAATGACATAACTAATAGAAATATGTCAACAATCGTGATTTGGAGTTTAGTGTTTAGTTAGAAACAGACATAATCCACAGTATGTTTTCGCTGAGTGTGTGTTGTGTGTCTGTGTATGGTGGTCTGATTAACAATAGATAGCAGTTGGGCATACGTTCCCTTCCGGTTTTGGTTTAGGTAAGTGACCGATGAGTTTCGGCTTAGTTTCTGTTATGGCCGATTGCTCACTTATAGTGCCACTTTCGATTATGGCCGTAAGACTTTTGGTCGGTTTCTGACTGTATCATGTCAACATGGACAGATAAAATTCGTAAAACTGGCATTCCAGAGATGTAGAGATCATTCTTCATGTTGACATTGTGGGAGATGGTAGTTTTAATTCAATGGCTATATAGTTAAAAGTAGTTGTTTGGGAATTGGATGCAGGCATCTGGGGATTCCACGATCGTCGACTGACTCTTCGTAAAGCGCTGTGTTCTACGCTGACTGAAGGCGGTGCTAAGGATGCATTTCGACGGAGATGGCGTTACCATCAGTCACAGATCAACAAACAGGTAGGGAGGTTCTGTACCATTGGTAACCATTTAGTCACATCGTCATAATGCCTTACTGGATTGGAGCATACCATTAGTTGCATGACGGCATTCCCGAGTCATTACCAATTTTATGACCCAATGTTAGTGATGCATACATCTGCTTGTGCAAGCATGATGTGATGGACTTCTTATGTGTGACGTGTTTAAAGATAACAGTTTAGCTAAGAGGCACCATTAACTTCCTTTAGCCATAGGGCATGACAGTAGTGGCCTCCACTGAGGTAATGGTGGAATATCTGAGACTCCCATGTGTGTATCTGATCAATAACCAACTTTCTAAGCTAGTGATTTTCCATGTATACAAAACATTTGGTAAATTTTTTTATGATTATCTGCACTTTGCTGTTTTAAGAGTAATTTTTGAATTAGCCAGTATATAATACTCTTGTGATTAATGTAGCGAAGACCTGCATATGGCAGAATGAGACGTCCCACTTGCAGATCATCTTCGTTGACCAGCTGTGCACAGATAAGTGACCGGATGGTAAGCATCGTTAGGTCACAGTTGGTGGTCACTGGTCAAGTGTGCTTACCAACAACCACTTGACCTGAACTCACTGCAGTAATCCAGTTGTGTCGAGTTACTCTGTTTGCACGCATGGATGACAACGCTGATGCCCAGAGGATCTTGTTAGCTTCGCATCTGGTGGACTGGAGAAGACAACATGTGTGTTCCCGCATCACATGGCTGAACACCGTCCAACAGGATCTGAGACACCACAACCTTACACTCCCTGAAGCAATGACTGTGGCTCAGAGTCGTCCTCTGTGGAGGATGTTGTTGACGTATCATGGCACTGCGCAATTGCTAGAAACGCCGACTTGACTAGGGAGAGACTGAGTGAGCCGTGACTGTTTTTCACTGTTCTTGAGCTGTTATCACGCTGTTGTGTGTTTAGTCGGGTCTGATCTACAGTGAAGAGGAATGGGACATCGAGTGGAACAGCCTCGTTAAACTAGCATCACCACAGCCTAGATCAAATGGTGTCAGGTAGGAAGTTGTTGTGTATTTCGACTTTGTCTGAAAAACTGTTTAAAGCAGAAGAGTGAAATTGATCATGTGACTAACTGTCAGAGAATGGCTCACGAGTAGAAACGATTTTGTTTTCATTTGTGGCAAGCGAATTGGAATGAGAACTTGTCTCCTGGATTAGCTGTACTTCTGAAGAAGCAGTGAGACCATGCTATGCTAAGTTACCCTAGTCTATTTCACTGGTGCTAATGGTGATAGTCTGTGAAAGGATGGCCTGTACATAGTAACAGGTGTGTCCTGATTGCCATCCATGTCCATTTCTAGTCGATACTGTTGTCACTCAAGGTCATTCTAAATAGCACTGATGAGTTGGGCATGTATAAGTTTCTGTTAGTATAATGTATTCTATTGTAACTGTGTCTCTGTAGTGTATCGTTTCTGAGATATTCAATGTTGTATAATTGTGTTTGTTCACATTATGTTGAGTAAGTATCTCAGCAAAATTTTTAGTGTCTCTCTGCGACACCTGAGCTTTTTCTAATTACCGAATTTGACATGGCAATTCGTAGGTGATAAGTTTGAGCAAGGCCCTTAAGTAAGACCGGGAGTTGCATTCCTGCCTGTTATATGATGCAGATGTGTGACCTGTTAACAATAGGTAAATGTCTTGAATGATAGAGTTGGCCTTGTGTTTGTATTGGTCATTTAAGCCAGCCATGGTGAGCTGACTGGAGGAACATGACGACTAATTAGTGGTAAACTTATTACTGACACTGTTGGGTGTATGTGAAGGACATCTGGCCCATAGTAGGTCAAACTGGATAATGTGCAGTGGTAAAATCTGTGTTGCAGTGGTGAGCAGCACAGGGAAACTGAAAACGGTTTGTGTTCGGATGACGAAGGAGCCGACGTGTTTTACGAGAGCCTCGAAGAGCTGCACGTGTTTGTGCTTGCTCATGTCCTCCATCGGCCTATCATCATCGTTGCCGACACAATCTTGAAGGATGCCAATGGTGATGCAATGGCACCAATATCATTCGGTGGAATCTATCTTCCTCTGGAACGGGCTGCCGACGAGTGCTATCGCACACCGCTGCTGTTGACTTATGATGCGGCACACTTCTCAGCAATTGTGCCAATGGAGTCAAGCACTGATTGCAGTGAAGATAAGACGACTGATCAATCTGATGAGAAAGAAGTACCTGTTGCTGCAAAATTAGCAGGTTTGTTCCGACTCGCTTAGTGCAGTACGATGTAAAACATCACTTTATTCAGTGCATTATTCTCATCATGCCTCTAATTGGCTGTGTGCATTAGTACTTCTGGCAGAGATACCTTAGCAATGGCTGGAAAATGGCACCCAAGCAAAACAAGCAAAAGCATAGTACCCATCACAGCCTACAGCATTAGGGAGCAGTGCTCATCTCCGATCCATGGTCTTGAGCTGGCAGTGAGCATACACTCCAGTGTGGGGCCAAGAGCACTCGGTCACACGTGGGCGGTAGACCACACCTCTCACCATGTGTTCTGCTGTTTACCTGTGTAACCTACTTCTATCGACCCCGGAAGGATGAAAGTCTGAGTCAGTTTAGTTAGTTGACCTATAGCGGACGGTTTACCCACATAAGTGGTCACCTGTCAGCTGTAAGCTGAGCGTAGGACAGGGAAAGTTTGTTGGCCAAGACTGACATTCTACCCATTGTACTAAACTAAACCTGGTTTTGTATAGCACATCATCTCGCGCATGCATCTAATGTGCTACTGCTTCCTGTACATCGGCGCTGATCTCCGCTAGCTAGTCTTACAGCCAAGCACCAGCATCACACTGCAAGACCACAGATACGGGCCAGTGTGTCGTGCGATGTGCCTGTTTACTTCCCCAGCTTTTGCCAGGTAGTCATTCCAGTCTAACCACAGAGGGTGGGCTCAGGCTGAGTAGGCCTGGTTCTGCGCCGAGGTGGTTTACCCGTCCAAAGACACACCCACCCAGGTACTAACCAGGCCTAGCGTACTGTAACTACGTTGATCAAATCCAACGTGTTACCACCACACTAAGCCGGCAACCAGTAATATAGTAATAATATGGTAAAGAGGTATTTGAAAGATCAGCATAAATGGAACAGAAACAAAGTCTGTTGATAGATACGCATGTTATGAATGATGTGTACATGTATAATTAGAATACAAGTTTTGCCAGTAAAAGTAGATAAATTGCCATCTAAGTTATTGAATTCTCAGTTCTAGAGAATCATCGATATATTTTATGCAGTTGTGAAATTATTTTCATTTTATGTAGTTCTTTCATACATCAGTCCTAGATGAATGTACACTGATGTGCAGGCAGCTGTACATTTGCTAAAAACCATTTTTTGATGGTTTTTTTTTTGTTTTTTGGTTGCTGTGTTTTTGAGAGTACAGTGGTCAATTTACGTTTAATTGTGACCATTTAATTTTTCAGAGGCTATTCCGTTGGTCGATTCCGATTTCAACCTACTGCCGGTGCATTTCGTTGTTGATCCGGGTTTAAGCTGGAACGGCTTCGACTGCTTTGATGATGAGGATCCAGTTACATTGCTGAAGCAGTATCTAGATGTCCAGATGATTGCCATTCGCGGCGCAGAGACATCCTGTGCGGAAAACGACATTCACGTAAATGGTGACGTTGCGACACCGACGTCAGTTACAGTGTCAAAAGCTGACAGTTGGAATGATCTGACGCATGCTGCATCTGATGACTCGGAAGATACCGGATGTGCAAATTTCATCATCATGCATCACGACAGACACAGGGGGAGCGCAAAGGACAGGAAGGCTAACGGAGCTGCTGACTGTGAAGCCAGCTCCAAATCATCAACACTGTCACGTACTAAGCTGCCAGTTTCAATGCAGAGCATGGCTCATTCGTTTGGTAACCTTGGACGCAGTTTTCGGAGGCTGCGAAAGAACATTACGCGGATTGCCCGTCGCAGTACTCTGAAACACATAGATAAACCATCGCCGGTTCCCACTTCAGTTGACCAGCACCACTTAGCGGCAAATTATATGACAAACCAAAATTACATTCTCTGTGCTGGCCTTTTGCACCGGCGCCAGCCATATCAAGAAGAAATGGTTCGTAATTACCTGGTGAGTGCAGCGGAGAGATTCAAGTGTGAGTGTGAGAAGCAACAGACAACACTTATTGATCGGCTTAGCAGTCCATCAGTGCACGATGCGTCAACTGTTAACGTCAAGACGAGCTGTGTCAATGCTGGTTGTGAAGGCATCGGGGATGCGTCGACTGCATACCTCTGTGCCATGTGTTTTGAACGGCAACAGCGAGAAGAGATAGGCTCTGCGATGCCGTCGCACGTTGTGGCACCCTCCGGTTCAGTTGTCGGTGTTGCAGCTAGAGTGCCGGTCGTTTCGAGCAGCATTGCACATATGTGTTCTGTTGAGCCGGAGAGTATTCATGCTGCCATGAATAGCACCAGTGCCAATTGCTACAGCGTGCTGTCTTCATCAGCCGCAGTTGTTCGGCTCAAGTCTAATACTACCATTGATAGCGAATTAGGTGAGCTGGACAGAATTGCCGATCAACTTCCAAGTCGACTAACCAAAACGCTGACACTTCGTGCTGAATAGTGTTTGGCTGCATGTGTCAATGCTGGTTGTGAAGGCGTCTTGTCACTTTGAGATTGGATCAGAACGATTTATTTTCCATTTTGTTTGTCTGTTTATTCCACAGTATTTGTTGCCTCATAAAATTCAGTATATGGGTAATGGGCAGAAATGTTGTTGCGTGGGTCACATTCTTACACCATTGTCGTTTCAGACAACTTTTTTGTAGGAGATTATTTTTGCCATCTGGTCGTCTCTTTGTGTTTGTAAACAAAACATAATAAGTGAATTTATGTAATCTTTACATGAAGAAGTGGTTAAATTTTGAAGCAAAAGTGTCGAGGTCATCCAATATAAATAATAAGAATGGTCCACAGGGTCGTGAAAATGCCCATATTTCTCTAACAGGTGCAGGTAGATACGTTTTGTTACATTATGGAAGGGCTGCTGGCTGGACACGCACAGAAGGTGGACAGATGATGCAGAAATAGGAATTTTAATAAGTTGGAAGGGGTTTATATACAGTCCGTGTCTGTTCCAGTTAATAATTGTGATGTCTGAGTTGAGACACTGTTGTAGATGTGTGAGGACATGAGTTTGGTGTGATATCAGCTGCGGTTGTTAGACTGAAAATTCTGTCCATTGTGTATCACCTTGTAGTCTGTTTCTTGTTTTCATTGTATATATCTTTGCTTCTCACTTTGAGTCGTTGTGGTATGTACATACAATTGGTCGTTGATGCAGCTTGCTTCGAGACTTGGCCTTTTAGCTGTTTTGCCTTCACTAGTGTATGACTGCATGATCGTTGGTGATATAGTGCCCCACATTGTATCATCGAATTACTATCTGTACATTCTTTGTCGTGAAGTGGAATATCACTCACTTACCAGTTACTGGCTACAGTGCCAGTATTTGCTATGAAGCACTCACTCACTGCTGCTCTTGACCAGCTGAGGGTCTTAGCGTCCTGCACATCGAACGATCCTGGCCAGCAATCCAGGCAGCACCAACAGATAGGCCAATGTCTTCTTCCACTTGTTGCAGCCAATTTCTTTGTGGACGACCCGGCGGGCCCTTCCAGTTCGCGGCGGGAGGAGTGCCGGTGTGGGCTTCTATTGACAGTTGCAGTGCCTGCGAAGCAGGTGTGTTCTCCGGTAGGCGACAGATGTGACCAAATAATGAATGACGTCTGTCAGCAATAAGAGACGGCAAGAGATGGAGTTTCGTTCTCTCGTTGACTACTGCATTGGATACCTTGTCATACCATCTGATACCAAGGATACGACGCAGTGCCTGCATGTGAAAAGACTGGATCCTGTCACTGTCTACTTTGCGCATTGTCCACGTTTCGGAACGATATGAAGCACTGGATTTAAAGTGAAGTGACTGCCCTTACTTATAGAAATCTGTTTATTCAACATAAAAAGTCTTACGGTCTTATAACAATGGTCTGCTTTCCTCTGTGATTGTTCTCTAAGATCAGCAAGTCCACACCCTAAACTTACCAAGCTGGGACACCATCAAATGGCCGGCAGTGTTCTATTTACCTAGTTGCCGTTCTCACTATATATCTCTGTTCTGTTCGCCAGTATCATAGAATTTTTCTATAATGCTTCTGACATTGTGTGACTTGATAAAATAGGTCAGACTTAGTTCTTAGACCAAACTTTGGTCTGAGACCTGATTTGCATAAATTTTTCAAGTGATGACAAACCATTTGGTCTGATCTTCAAGATCAGTCCAGAATTCGGTCATCTTCAAGATCAGACCAAATATCCGGTCTAAGACCAAACTTAATCTGAACATTTCGGTCTAATCGGCAACGGCATAATATAAAAAAATACAGACCTTTATGAGATCAGAGTAATTTCTTAGCAGAAATCACTTGATTTTTCTTCTGATTGCAGAAATGTAAACATTCAGCTGAAATGTTTAAAATATCATTTGATACAAATACATGCCTGAATACATTTGTACCACTCGTCAATCGCATCCGTGATGACGCTTTGTCATAAATAAGTGCTGTCATCTACCAATAGACAAAATTGATATGCTGATCATGGTAGGTTTTAGAGTCTGGTGTGATCCGTGTTCTAATCCGAATTTTGGTCTAATCTGGTAATTTGCCAATCAGATAATCTGTTTAATCTAAGAACTAAGTCTGATCTTTTTTTCAAGTGACCCATTATGCTCATTGGGCATTGTTATAAGCACGCTGCACTGAAAAAGTGTAAATGCCAATACTGTTATGCATGTAGCTCCGTGTTGGTCATTAGTTGGCTCGTTGTTTGGTCACATGGGTGAATTGTGGCCAAGTGGATGAACGGATGGAGCTGGAGTGATCCAGTTGTGTTAGAAGACGGTCCTAGTCCCCTATACTCACTAGAACCTTATCCATGTAGCTGTATTCCTGGCTTTTTGTCGCACCACAGAATAGGAGTTGTTAACACCGATGTGGTTGTCTGAGGTGTTACGATATGCTGAGCATGGCAGCGTGCCCACTTTGCCAAACATGATGTTACATTTTATTAGTCTGTCCTATGCAGACATATCAGAGTCTTCTTTGTTTCCAACTATTAGTTCTGTAGTTCTGTTAACTTAGTACTTACACGTACTGTCAGTCTAACAGTTGGAACTTGGTGCCGCAGTGAGCTACATGTAGCTGATAAGTGAGTTTTCTTTTCCTACTATAAAAGCATTATTTAGTGAAAGGTAGAGGTTAGAACTTTCTGAGTGTTGTCTAGTTATCTTGCCCTGGCAGTAGCCGGTGACGTAGTGTTTTTATTCTTGTTTGTTTGTTGCCATTGCAATGTTACTAAAAACATCTATCGTCGTGAAGCTTTTACAATAGACAGACAATAGATGTATAATCCAGAGCTATTTTTACCAGCAGGCCAACGAGAAGTGCAGCCATGCCGGCCCTGTTTTTACTCAGTGGTCCAAAAATAGGTTTTTCGCCCGCAGGGGTGACACGTTGTCCCAACTACGTGAAATTTGGCACTGGGGAGCAGGTCCGCTCCCCGTGCCAAATTTCACGTTTATCGGGGCCGAAATGTGGGAATACAGCCCCCAAGCTGTCAAAATTTCTAATTTTGGCCATAAATTACCCCTCAGGGGTGACTCGTTTGCAATATTTATACAAAATCCTCAGCATTTGTATGCGTCTATAGGCAGCTTTTAAATCTTCAGTTTGGTCGCTTTCGGGGGACAAACAACCAAGATATCAGCATTTTCCAACAGTGGGGGCATTTTCCCTCAAATTTTCAATTGCCCCTAACGGCGATACTACTGATCGGATCAAAAAAAGTTAGGGGGTGCAAAAATGGGATGGACCTCCTGTATCACCATGCCAAGTATGATGGAGATTGTGGGTCGCATGCTTGCTGTAGATGAAAAACTGTGATGTTTTTTTGTCACACTTTGGAATGACGAAGTTTGTGATAACGGAAACGCTATGAAGCAGTGTAATTTTCAAAACAATTATGGTGTCATTGTATAGAGGAAGGTTTGTAGTTGTGCACCTATATTCAATTTTTCTTTGGACCCCCAAAATTTTCCCATAGGGGTAAATTTATACCCTAAATTGCAATTTTTCACTATTTTGGGGGGTGTAGGCCACATTTTTAAAGCCAGAACTGTGAAATTTGGTATGAGGGTGCAGACCTGGGACTCCCTCTCCCAAGCAAAATATTGTAAAAAGTATTTTAAGGGGTATACCCCTTTTGGGCAAATTTATACAAAAAATTACCAATTTCGGCAACTTTGGGGGCTGTAAGCCCACATTTTAAAAGTGACGATGGTTAAATTTGGCACTAGGGTTCGGGTCTGGGAGTCCCTCCCCAAGCCAAATTTATACCAAAAATTACCAATTTCAGCGATCTTGGGGGCCGTAAGCCCATATTTTAAAAGTGACAATGGTTAAATTTGCCAAGAGGGTGCGGTCCTGGGAGTCACTCACCCGCACCAAATTTTGTAGAAATTGTTTAAGGCAATATACCAAAAAAAAACAATTTTGGCGATTTTGGCGCCGGTAAGCCCGCATTTTTAAAGCCACAACCGTGAAGGTTGGCGTGAAGCTACGGACCTGGGATACCCTCCCCTGCGCCTAATTTTGTAAAATAAAATCGCTCAAAGGGCCTGCCGGTATTGCATTGCCTCAGAGGTGATGCATAGTGATTTCTAGTTGTAACAAAACAAGACCGATGATATTACCATTTTTTTACGAGAACAAGAATTTTTAAGTTGAAGAAAAACTTAAACTAAACATTATAAAAAAATTTGAGCAAGGTGAATGAACTTACATAATGATCATTTAAGACAGTACATGCTAAAATGAGACTTACTAAACTCCTAATAAAAAGAGTGTCATTTAAAACACAAATAGCCAAGCCAAAATAGCTGAAAACTGACTGGTGTCTCTGGTTAACTTTTTGAACTTGACTCCATGACTGATGCCAGCTTACTGTAGTACTTTTCTAATGTGTCGTTAAACTTGCGTATAACTAACTTCGTAAGTACTATCAAGCAGCCATAGATTAGCTAAATACGGCGAACTAAATTTGAACTAAAACTGTATATAAATACAAATCTGAACTAGAACTATATAAAAATAAAAATTGTTTTCCAATAACTAACTAAAAACTAAAATTTTGTATGCTGAAAAAAACCACAATAAAATAAAAATCAACATGTAGAGAATAATATGAAAACTAAAATTGGAGAACTGAAATAGCTCTGGTATGATTGTGCCATTAAATTTGTTGGGTGGCAGCACCCTGCAGTGGAGTGCACGGTGATCTCTGTTGTGCCTAGCAACACTTGGTTGAATTGTTTCCAGCAAACGTCTGTCCTCGTGCCATATTCAGGAAATCTTCATTAGTTTGATACAACAGGCCCGATCCGTTTCCTGGCCGGATAGCATAAAAGGCGATCTGAACGAGGCTTTAGTTTTGTTACGTCTAGTTTTGTCTATGTTGGTAGATTTCAGTAACTGCTGTTTACGTTTTTTGTTTTGTCAGTTGGTTTAGCTGCATTTGGTTCTGCTAGTACCAGCCAAGTGATTGGTTAGGAATACCGGTTTTTTGATTGGCTGGGAAGCTCATCTGTGAAATGCCCTGTACTGTGATGAGTGGGATGTTAAACCATATTACACCTACACCCAGTTAAATTGTAATAGATGATACTGTATCTACTTTTCAAATGCTTCCAGTATGCTTCCAGTTTCTTTGTGATTTTTCATTGTTCTCCATGTTTCTTTTGCATATAAGAACACTATATATTTACTATCTGTGACGGTGCATCGATAGCGTAGGGAGGTGGTATGTCTTCACTAGTGACCGTTTGTGTGTGTCTGGGTGTGTGTGTGTGTGTACTGTTTGTCAAAACGATAACTCTTGCACCGTTTGAGATATCATAAAATTTTTATGGGAATAATCGTCAGTTTGTTCATTCATCGTATATATTGTGCAATAGCCTATGAAGTTCAAGTGTAACTGATATGTATCAGTTCTGTAACTTCTGTATATTTATTTTGTTTGCTAAAGACATCAAGCATAGATACAATAAAAGTGTTGCGGTACATAAGAAATGTACATAGAGAATTACCTGTCATGTAATTGTTTACATTGGCTCTGAGTGATGTTGGAATGGTATCACTTGAAGCTACAGAAGTGAGCATTATGAATTTACTGTACATATTTATTTCAAGTGGATAGATTTTAGTGTTGCGTCGATGGAGAAACTTTATTGTTACATGACGATCGCTGCTCATTTAACTGATGTTTGCCGGTGCGTAGTGAGAACAGTTTTGGAAATTAGAAATTACTGCAGGTCCAGAAATGTTTGCTGCCATTATATGTGATCTTTGTAAATTTCAGTTCAAAACTAATTTGCACCATTAAAGTTTGCAAGTAAAGTATCAGCGGCAGTGATTTTAGGAACTTACCACGATATCCAGTGTTACCAGCATATGTTTTAATGTCATTTTATGTTATCCATAACATTTGCAGGGATTTTGCAAACAAAAACAGATGCTTAGAGAGAGTGAAAGCTGACAAGCAGTCATGCAGGATGGTTGTGCTAGTCACTGTGATATACCAGATAATATTTGCCACCATTAAAGTTATAACCACTCACGAAATCATGCTGTTTAATGGCAAGCAAACATTAGTGCTTTTACAGTTAACGGTCTATGCACATGAATGATTCAGGGGCATATCCGGGAATTAGTTAAAGAGGGGACCAGATGGCAAGCACGGAGCATGAGCCTATAACCAGGGTCTGAGGCAGAGCCCCCAGTGGGGTCCAGGAGCAGAGCTCCTGAAGCTGAAAGCCTTATAGATTTTCTACACTCAAGGGAGGGCGAAAATTTGGTCCCTTTTGAGGGATTTCTCGGTAGTTTTCAAACTGATACAATGGAGTAATTGGCCTTTTACCCATTTGATACCCCTGACTTGGGGGCAACAATTGGGTTAACAACCTAAAACATTGTCAGCGTGACAAATGGTAACTCCCGCGCCAAAAATCAAGTTGATCCAGTCAAACGTTTCGGGAAGATACATGTGTGTCACAGACAGAGTAACGGATGCACAGAAATACAGTGAGATAGGTTCAACGCTCTATATAATTAACTGTCTGCCAAAAACCAGTGGTCACATAAAGTAGTTTACTCCCCTGTATGATGACAGGAAGCCTAACAGAGCCGCAGACTGTGAAGACTTCTCCAAATCGTCAGCGCTGTCACACACTAAGCTGCCAGTTACAATGCACACCAGAGACAATACACGTATGACCTACTTTGTAACAATGCCCTCGTAGTTCAGCAAACGCTATCCACAAAGAGATACCGCTGGACTAATGCCGTTGTGAGCACAGCATATTCAGTAGTGACATTCTCGGATGATTTTGTCATTGTAGTCCAGCAGAATGACTTGGAATATATAGAGCAACAGAAGTTTGTTGACGTTTTTCGTCGACAGTTTCGGCCCGCCCTATGCGTTTATTGTTTTTTATCCGAAATGCGGATTGATCTGCAACAAACTGGAAAGAAAGGAGTCATGAACTTAGAAAATAAATGCTATCCACAGGATTCTTAAGAACATTGGCTTGACACGTAAAAGGCTGTATTGTTGAAGTCGACTACTGCGCTAACAGATGGGGGGGGCAAAGCCGGCTTGGCCCCTTGTAAATCCACTCCTGTGATTTGGCAAAATGTCCATAAAATTGTACATAATTTTATGTACAGTACATACTTGTCAATTCTTAATTCTTTGCTGCAAATATATTTTGTGTGGTCTTTTCGTACTAGTACTTGATTATAATATATCATCATCAAGTTTCTGTTTGTGTTGTTTTCATTTCATATCAAACAATAAATTACTATAATTATGTCGGTTTGTTAGAGTCATTAAATTGAGGTAATAATCCACCATTTTGCAGTGTAGAATATGTATACTGTAACAATTTATTTTCTTTGTTTCAAATGTGCAGGTATTTGTGGTCGGGTTTATTTGTTATTGTTATGGTCTGGATTTTTGTCTGGCATATGTCTCACTGTCTGTCATACAGTGTTGTTTTTTATGCCTCTGTTGATGTGTGCAGCTTGATAGTGTGCAATTTCTTCCTTTTGCTATCCACGCAAGTAAACACGACCATCGTAAAGCATTGTATTATAAATACTCGTCATGTACCATTGTGTGTATTCTTATTCTGTATCATTATTATGAGATTTCATTTTTCTTTATTGCTTCCTGTGTTTGTTGATACTGCTGAACTCACAGCTACTGTAAGTGTAAGTTAATGTAGTAGGCTTTTCTCAAACATTACATTCTTAAAAGAAGCTACAGTAGTAGCCAAGTTAGAAGTACGACGTAACATATGTACCATAATATAAAAAACAGAACCATTTGCGACATGTACGTGTGTAATTTCATCACGTTACACTATGTGATCAATATTACTGGAGTTCGACGAAGAGGAATGGATTGCCATTCTGTCATCAGTGTTGGCAGCACATGTTGGCTCTAACTTGCATGACGTTATTTACCTGTACTCAGATTGAGGCAGTAGAACAATGAGATCATTTGCAGGATTGGATACAGAAAATCATGCAGCGTCTTTTTAGGTGGGTGAAGTTATTTGTTTAATGTGACAATGTTAAACTAACCAGACATTAAATAACAGTAATAGAAGTAACAGCCTTTACTTTAGTGATTGTTGATGACAGCATTACTGTACAATAGTACACAAAAAATACTTTTGTTTACACTAATGTCATTTTAAAAATTTGTCACAAGTTTCAGTCTGATATATAGTATTTTTTAAATTTTTTCAATATTTTCTTGTTGCAATCTTTAATATGGTTCAAAGTAAATGATGCTGTAATGTGAATCTTATATGGTTGATTAACGAGGACTTGCACTTGAATACGTTGCAAAATACAAAAATAAGCGTTTATTTAATCAGTCAAATCGTAAACAGATCTGAGGCACATTTCACGTGGGCTGGAAAATCATTTTGGGTGGAAAGCAGCTGGCAAGTTAAACCGTCGTTAAAGTTTAGTAATAACCATTATTGGTCACTGTCAGCATTAATTAATGTTACTGTTAAAATTAATAAATAAAGCCTACTTATATATTAGCAGTGTCCCCTCTCCTAGTGACCTGTTAGGCCTAATAGTCATAGGCAATTAGGCATACATTCAAGTAGTGTCTTTCAGATGCTGAATGAACATATAACGTTGATGCCAATTGCTAGATACATAAACTAGTATTATTTTAAAGTTAAGTTGATGATTCACATCTCAGTTGACGTAGGCCTATTCTTGAGCATGTCTACGTGCGTTGCGTTGCGTTGAAACTTGAATGTATTCTATGAGATAGTTACAACACGGTCACACTAGACGTGTTGTAACTATCTTATTTCATGACAGCTGTAGTTTGGTCGAAGCGCCCGACTGTTCGTTCACTGCTGGCTTGCTGTTTATGTCGCGTAAAGGTCACTTGCAGTCAGGTGTTTTGAGAAGACGAGGCGTGACAGCCTATGCCTGTGATCCGCACGCTCTCTGTAGTGGCATCAGTCAGTGACGTACGGCATTGTCGTGTGGACGAATGAAGGCGAAAAGAGCGAAATGCTGACAATATTATGTAGAATGGAAGTAACACTGCTGCTACTATCGTTTGCGTTATATGATGTCGAGCGAAGAAAGGCGACTATTCGGCGTTATTCGCGTTCGTAAATCGTAATATGGTGAGAAGCGTTGCGGTACTGCGCATCTCTTATCAAATTAGCCTAAAAACTGTCTATGGATTATATGGCGGTGGATTTCGTCAAGCAATTTTCGACAGATCATTTAGAAACTACGACGGGTATGTTTACGTTTTTGAGCTTTGATTAGTGTTGTGTGTGTGCAGGGTCTGGTTTGTCTACTTTTCATACTGATCGCTGTCGCCTCTCGACTCCCACCGGTGTCAGGGTTGTGTGGATGTTCTGTGTGGGCCTGCAGTGCGTGCGTGCGTTGAATTTTGTGCATAATGTAGGCTACGTTGCGTGAAAATTATTACGCTAAGCGAATGCGTGCGTTATTACAGAAACCGCCGTACGTTGTGGTCGTCGTTGAGTTTTGCGTTTATTTGATTCATTTTATGATTATGATACTATAAGGTCGAGGCAACGCTCTTTTGTGCGTTTTTGGTGATTGTGTTTTAACTGGTCACAGAAAGTTGCTTTTTGTGATGCATTGGACTGTTGTTCTCGCTGTGTGGTGGTATTGCGGCGGGCGTCCAAACTGTGTTAACTCAGTCCAGTCACTGTGTTGAGAGATAGGAGACAAATGTAGGTCATGAAATAAAAAGGGTAAAGGTAAAGGTAAGTGTATTTATATAGCGCGCTTTTTGTAGTACCTCACACTCGAGGCGTTCAGGCATGGATCACACAGTGTTAGGCCTACCTCTCTACCTGCAATTACACCAATGCCTGCCTCTACCTCGTAAGCGTTATAACAAGAGGTCAAAGTAATTTGACAAAAAGCGCCTCACGGTTAGGGGTCACCCCAGGGGGTCGAAATTTGTACCATTGAATTCCTGGGGTAGGGGTTCCTATTAGTGTTCCATAGTAACTATAG
>Ga0209149_1000289_pt1 | contig 20019 bp, 13 predicted proteins | sample WorMetTyACAVOLI2_FD_187423 | JGI IMG/M metagenome (GOLD analysis project Ga0209149, IMG submission 187423) | Marine gutless worms symbiont microbial communities from Max Planck institute for Marine Microbiology, Germany - Olavius algarvensis... ... | reverse complement strand
CAATCGACATTGTCACTGTCTGTCTCTAGTCACACAATCCTGCAGACGAATACGCCACTTCTGCACTGCTCTGTCGATCAAGTTGGTTCCAAACAATCTGGATGCGTTGAAGTAGCTTTTCCATGTTACTAACCTTTGTCTTGTAAACTTGTTCTTGCATTGCGGACCACATTTTGTAGCTCCACTGGATCCACATCCGGACTGTTGGGTGGCCACAGTCACGGCAGGATTAAATCGCTAACGAAATGTCACAACTACGGCATCGAAGTGAAGTAAGGGGCTCGCAAATTTTGGAACACCCTGTATATATGTTCTTTCTGTCTGTCTTTTCTTCCTTCGATTAACCAAGTTCATGTTCAGATATATTCCGTGGACGTTGTTGTCAGACATGAACGAACGAATTCATTAAACTATCGTAACCACCTCTACTACAGTGCATAGGCAATGTGCACAGCAGCTCAGGTACGCCAAGGTAAGTAAGTAAGTAAGTAAGTAAGTAAGTAAGTAAGTAAGTAAGTAAGTAAGTAAGTAAGTAAGTAAGTAAGTAAGTAAGTTACTAAATAAGTAAGTACGTAAGCAAGACTATTTACATCCGGTGATGCCTAAAAGCAAGAGTCACTAGGCGCTAAGTATCTATACTTTACCTTTCAGGCTTATACTACTACTACTACTACTACTACTACTACTACTACTACTACTACTACTACTACTACTACTTAATCTGTAAGAAAATGCTAAGTAGATTGCTGAACAGATTACCGGTAATTTTACCTGTCGCAGGTAAGCTAAATAGTCGTCGTCGCGGTCGAACTTAACACCTGGCGGCCAGCGCGGCCGAACGGTGGGCCGGAGGTGTTGCTGGCCGTTCCACATGATGTGAGCGTCTAACAGAGGTAGTGTGGAGATGATGTGACAGACAAGACGGACATTAGACTCATAGAGTCGAGTTATCACTGATCGTACGCACTTCAACACCGGCGGAACTGCATCCAACATAACGCAACGCATCTTTTGTAATTTACAATGAAATGCAATCAGTCTGTGTAACAGCATAGGCCTATACCGGATATGTATACAAAACATGGGATAAAAAAACGTTAACCCTTTAAAGGGCAGAGGCAATTATATTGCCACATCGAATAATATGAAGTTGGTACACTGGCCGTTGATGGGTGGGCTGTTACATTAGGTACAGCGAGGATAGGACTGGGCGGGGCCAGTGTACCAACTTCATATTATTCGATGTGGCAACATAATTGCCTCTCCCCTTTAAAGGGTTAAAGCATACATACTACTACGCCACTGTCTTCATGTTGTACACTCTGTTTAAAAAAAACCGGACCTCTATGATTAACATGACATAACTTCACCAATTCACAACACTTACTAATTGTTTTGGTATGGTATGGAAATATAGACCCTATTCAATTCTCAATTGATTACATTAAAAAGCTTTTAAATTGGCTTAAAACCAGCTGCGCACTGTTTCTGACACACTACCACTGTGTGACAGACAGACAGACTAACCGACATCTTGCTACAATATAGTCGCGCTATGCATACGCATCGTGCGGAAAAAAATGACACTCGTTGATTAACTGGATAGCGCTCAGAGACAGCATACCCCCGCTAAAGCGTTTGACATCAGCTAAAAGTGATCCGGGATTCAAATTCGGATTCTACGCTTTATCCGTATCCGGATCTCTGCCGGATCGCTCCCAAGATGTGGACTCGATTCCTTTGTCAGCGTCAGTCATTTCGCCAAGTTTCGTGAAAAGCAGTGATTGTGTGAGATATGTTCATTAACTTTCTAAAATGGCCCATTCTGCAATGGTGAGGGAAATGGAAAAGTGATCCGGAATCCGTATCCGGGAACGACTCAACAGTAAAAGTTAATCGATTCTTCCGACTCGTAAGCCCAATCACAACGCAAAGTTTCAATGAAATCGGTTAAGTTAGACTTCTGTAGTAATCCTGCGGACAGACATACAGCACCGATTGCATAATGTCCCCCCAAAAAATTGGCGAAGTTAATAAACATAAATGTAAAAAAAACTGTGGTTTACAAACGAGTTAACGGCAAATGACATATCTAAAACTGCAAACATTACAAAAAAGGTGACACTACCCACCAGCACATCGCCTAAATGTCAATGTCATCCACAGTTTTTTTTACATTTGCAGTTTTATTACATTTCTGTAGCTGTTACGTGGTACAGGGTACATGGTCGACCCAATGGTTGCAGAAATAAGTAGGGGGTCCACATTTTTTGGATGCTCCCCTAGCCCGGACCCCTTCCAATTTCGGTCGTAAAAGTTGTTTCTTGGTAAGCTGCTCCCCAAACCGAAGTTCTGTACCAAATTTGAAGTTGCTAGCTTCAATGGCTGCAGAAATAAATAGGGGGTCCCAAATTTATTGGATGCTCCCCTACCGGGACCCCCGCCACTTTTACTCGTAAAAGTTGTTTCTTGGTAAGCTATTTAAGTTGTAAACCAAATTTGAAGTTGCTAGCTTCAACAGTTGTAGAAATAAATAGGGGGTCCCAATTTTTTATATGCTACCCATTAATTTTTGCCATAAAAGTTGTTTTTGGTCAGGTACTCCCCGTACCCAAGTTGTGTGAAAAAGTTTTAGCACAATGTGCATCTATGACGTCTGGAACAGTGTGTTTCGAGCAAAAAAAACTACTATTTGTAATGCATAATTTGGGGATTTGGGGGCTAATGGGGACAGAGGGTAAAAATTTGTCCTGGACAGTGCCATATTTGGAATCGCCGACCCTGATTTGCCTATTCACTATGCAACATTTATGGGGCTACGATGAAGATTGGGGGTAGTTTACTCTTGAGTGCCCCGTTGTTAAGCATTTCGGTCGAAAAAAAAACTTGTCCCGTTTTGAGCCAAATTTTGAGTGTTTTGGGGATAAATAGAGTTTTCATATTAAATTTGCTTTATAACCCCAAAAAGGCACATCCTTGCGTGATTTCACGTCTTTTGAGCTATCGCGCGTAAAAATCCACCAACAGGTCTGACTTGTAGGCGAGTCTAAGAAAAAATGGTATTAAAAAAATTGTTATATTTCACCCATTTGCTCAGAAGCCCCCAGTGGGTGTATTTGTACCAAATTTGGTATAGGGGTCCTCTCGTGGATGTAATCAACTGTGCCGAATTTTTATTGATCGGTTCAGGGGTATCGATTTTGTAGGGGTTTGAAATTTGCCTATCCCCATAGGAATTGAAGGTCGCCGTTAACACTGTCCGAACTACCGTTCATACTGTGATTGGACAGTGACAGTATTTCTGTCCTGAAAGACGGTGCACGTGCAGGAAAGAAAACAGCATTTTTACTATGTGTCACGCTAAACGTCTCGTGATACGGTCAGCAATTGTGAGGCATTGTGCGGCTGCGAGCTGACTAATGTAGGTATTTTAGGCCAGCAGTCACCATGAACAGCTTGTGCATAGATAACCACCGTCATGGGTGTGTATGGGTATAATAGAAGGAAACACAATCATCAGCAACAAAAGGACTGCAACTGTCGAGTTTTCGCAGCTTGTTATACTTCAGTCAGTTGACAACAAAATCCGAATTTAAACATGAATTTGAACATTCTGTCGGCGATTATAGCTTGCTGCTCTGTCCTTGGCGATTTCGTCGCAGCAGCCACCCGCGAGGCAAAGTTTCACATCGACGGACAAGTAAAAGTGAAAGTAGCAGACGCGGACGGCGATAAAAACTGGATTCAACAGGCGCGAATACTGGTCGACGACGGTCATCACATTGGCATTCTAAAGTGAGCATTTTACCTCGTGTCGGCCAAAGCCGGCGAAGTATTAAATTTAGTCAACTGTTTGTTTGTTTATTTGTTTGTTCGTATGTTTGCTTGTTTGTTATTCTGTTTCTTCTTTTTATTTGTAACTTTAAAAGTAAGATTAAGTGACCATAGAGCTGTGTTTTGTACTCCTCTTTAATGTAATTAGCGTAATTTATGCAAATATTCAAAATCCGTTCTGTGTAGCCCCCTTGCCGCCATATCATTCATACCAGTTTCACATCAAAATCAGACTTAACCCGACAGAGAAGAAACAATATAAGGAAAAGTTGACGGACGACAGACGCCGACGGCTCACCCAGTCACGTTGATCCAAACCATCAGCTCCTGCTCCGCTGACCTTTAGCGACAGCGGAGCTAAAACGGTTAGACTTTCAAGACTAGCCTACTCAACAGAGTAAATGAGCCTCAGGTTATTAGATAACAATTGGCTATAGGCTGGTTGCTGTCCAACAAGCTTATGCGATTGATCAGAGGCAGCGACACCCACGATCTCCATTTCGTTCTGTCCTGTGCAGCCTTGACGGCTTCCAGTATTTAACGTCATCTTTCGACCGCCTTCTTGGTCTGCCAGTGCCTTGCTTCCTTGTGCCACCTAAAGCTGTAGCGATAGCGCATCTGAGGCGTGTTCGCGACGATGCGCTATAGAAATCATCCGTTAAATTACTTTACTAGGCCTACGTCCGTGAAGCAGGAAGGTATGAGGACTATGAGCTCTTACCACATGTCAGAAATGTTGCAGCTTCCTCCGCTGTACGTCTTTCAGCAGTTGTGCGGGTGTATTCAGTTCAGTTCTTTTAACCCTTTACATGCAGTTAACCTGGCCTTAAACTCATAACAGTTTGTTCTGTCCGTGTTATAATCCTATCTCTCGCACCACAGATGATTACCGTACAACGGAAATCTCGGAAATTTCACGACGCCCACACCACCCGTCTAATCCATAAACCTTACATCCTTGTCGCAGGACTCTCAAGTATTGAAACGAATTTTCTTATGGTAAAGTAAAGTAAAGTAAACGTGGATTTGTATAGCGCATAGTCGTGGAGCACCACCTCTAATGCGCTACCGTTTCCCGTAAGTCGGCGCTGATCTCCGCAAGCCAACCCGACAGCCAGGCATCAGCGAACACTGCGAAACCACGTGATACGGGTTGGTGCATGCACCACGCGATATGCCTGTTTACTTCCCAGCTTTCGCTGGTACCAAATTATACTTACGCAGCAGCGTCGGGGCCGGGGCTCGAACCCGCGACTACTAGATCGCAAGTCCGACGCCCTACCACTAAGCCACCGCGCCACCCATGGTGTGGTCTATTCTGGTGTATTGCTGTTTATAGGCCAGACGGCAGATTCCGGATCAACAATTTGCCGGCTGGATCGTACGTCGTTGACGTTGCACACACCGAGTACTCATTCGAACCGATACGAGTTGACATCAACTCGCGAGGCAAGCGACGAGCGAGACGAATCAACCGTCTAAAGCCATCAGAAGTCCGTCCACTGCCCTACCCGCTGAGATTCACTGCCAGGCGAAAAACCGCTTACTTCGACCAACGAAACACGTTAACATTGGCTGAGATCTTGTCCCATCCGATGGTGCGTCTGCGTCATGTTGAATAGCTTTTACGTAAGTTTAGTAATTCCCAGCCGGCACAGCATGGTTTATCGGTAGTTTAGAATTGGTTTAGAATACGTTAAAATGGACATAAACGTTTAGTTAACCACTTCTAAACGTTATGTAAACGTTTATCGCTACTCGCTAGTTTAAATCTAAACGTTTAGATTTAAACTAGCGATAAACGTTTACGTAACGTTTAGAATAATTGCTAAGAAAACATTTTAGCTAAAACTAAACGTTCGATAAACGGACATTCTGAACCTATTCTAAACGCAATCGTAAACGTATAAAACTTTTACTAAACGTTTGTGTGCCCAAACGAGTACAAGTATATAAGATAAGTGGATTTATATAGCGCCTTTTGCAGCAGATCACACTCGAGGCGCTCAAGATGGGTCACACAGTTTTACCTGCAAAAAATACCTGCCTCTACCTGGTAAGTGTGCTCCAGACGGCGCCACCACTGATTGTAGTGGCTGACATCTAATTGCAGCTTACTACTCACTTATAGACCCGAAAGGATGAAAGGCCGAGTCGGCCTAGTTGGCTAGCCTATAGCGGACGGTTTACCCACATAACTTGTCACCTGTCAGCTGTAGGTCGAGCGTAGGACAGGACAAAGAAAGTTCGCCGCTAAAAGGCCGACATTACACATTATGCCGTGCAATTGCAACCAACAGTTTAGTAATAGTAACTGAGTAAGCCTACTACTTTCACATGTTATTATAAAGCATAATTTATTCTCTGTGATATATACGTAAACTGATAAAAAATAATAGTCATAACATAATAGGCTACTGTCAGAACGAATCGATATTGGTTTTTGCAATGCTATTCTTAATTCGAGTATAAGCTTTGCCTGAAGGTATCACACGCCTCAGCATGCAGCTGCAGCAGACGTTGTTGTATGTACATGGAAATGCTTTCAATAACGTATTAGTCAGCGGTTATCCTGACGATGTTCAATAAACGCGTGAAAAAAAACATTACTGTAGGCCTACAATTCTCTTCCGTTCTCTCATTTTAGTAGTGCTGTCATTTTACTATGCGCATCGGCGTAGGCTATGCTGCGGGCCACGACGGCAGAGCAGATTTTTCTGTTTCATTCTTCGTATACGTCTAACTAATATAGCGTCTGACCTTGCCGTCAATTGGCCTACTTTATAGTTTCCTGGACCGCAACATAGCTCTGGGATCATGGAATTAAATTCGCCAGGTGGCAGCACCCTGCAATGGGGGTGCGGGGCGAGGCTTGCTGGCAACACTTTCCTTTATTTACTTTTATTGTCAATAGGGTGGGTTTCGGTTATTGATGGCCCACTCCTTAAGGGCCACATATGCGTCGGTTACCAACGTCCGTCCGTCGTCTGTCCCTCGTCATATCTCGAAAACTAAGCAAGACAGAGCCATTGTTACCATTGAACACTAATAGGAAGTCGGCATCGCAGATTTCGTTGCCGCATTCAGATCCTACCCCAGACGTCCCGATTGGGGAGATATTCTGGTTTTAAATGTTGACAAATGTGTTGAAGTTATTAATAAGGCGTCCTGTCCGACTTTGGCATCAGGCCACCGGTGTTATCAACAGAGTGCGACCGTCGGGACCTGTTGTTATCATTCGTCTTCCGTTGTCTTGACAATTGTGGTACAACGCGAAAGTCGAACAAGAAGCGGGCCAGCTTCTTATCACAGTGGCGATAATATTGTTCTAACTACGGACGAATTAATGAATAAATAAGTAAATAAACAAATGATTTGTTGTGATGTTACAGGTGACGACAATGTTCCTGCCAATGATTGGTTTGCTGTTACTGCTAAAGTTAAATATGCCACAATTACTCGATACAATGGACAATGATGCTAACCAGACTAAAGAAGCAAAAGTACGTGCTTATACTGTCACTTTCGTTTTTGTTTTCTAATTTCAAGTCAACCTTTTGCTTCAATCTCTGTGTCTTGTCTGTATATCATATTAGGCTATAGCCGCCAGCGTCATCATTTTGTAATTCATTATTTATCACATAATAATGTTTTACTGTTGGAAAACTAACAGCATATTATGTTCTTAACATATCTGCACAAGTCAGTAGTGTTGTTACTGGAGTTAGGCCTATACTTGTTTGCCGATTCTCGCTTTTTTTTACTATAAAAATATAAATTTAATAACTACAACTTTCACGTCGATCATGAGATGTTCATCCTTTCGCTGTAACACTGGGCTACTGGGATCGCTTTTCCGTCTGTCTCTAATGCGCGTAAACTGCATGTGCCAAACAGTGGATTTTGCAGAAATCTACTGTATTTAAATCATCTGGTAGACCAGCAACAGAGATATGGGTCTGCTGCCAAAAAGGTCAATCATGTCGGAAACGGTTGACAATGCGACCAAAATTGCTCTTGTTTCTGTTTCTCACGCGACGCTGAGCACGACCTGCTGGCGATGGCAAAGTTTCTTGTTCTATTTTCACTTATTTATGCGCGTCTATCTAAATCGTGAACTGAAATATCACGAGTTAGGCTTCTCTGCAGTAATTTTGCCGCGCGATGCTATGCAAGCGCGGCCTATGCCGTCATGCGGTGTGTGTCTGTGTGTCCGTCACGTTCGTACATTCTGTCAAAACGAATAACGTATCTTCAATTTTTTTCATCATCGGGTAGCCACAGTGCCACACCATTCTAGCTCTTTCTTACCAAACGGCATGGCAATAGTCAGAGGGAATCCCCCTAACGAGGGCGTCGAATGCAGGTGGGGTAGGCAGAAATTGCGATTCTGAGCCAATATCTGGCTTCACTGCGTGCTGTGAAGCGTTCCAGCGGCAAGTACAATACACTTAGCTGCGACGAACCACGGCGAGTTTATAACACTAGTCACCGGTGAGCGGCGGATTTGTTAATGGTGGGAAACAACGACGAAGTGTATGACAAGAAGCCTCAACGTTACGCCGAAGACAACGTTACGCAGTGGTATGTATATAAATCTGAAGCCTAAGTAACGATAATAAAAGAATCCGCACAAGTTATTATTTTGCTGAGGCTAACTACTGACGGACACAACGCATCGCGCGGCCTCTCTGCAACAGCAGAGCTACTTGTTTCGTCTGTGCAGCGGTTTCTGGACACAGTACGAGTTGACATTATACACGGCACCAGAACAAATATTAGCCTATACTGTGTATATTTTGCATTGCAGAATGAAAGCGGACAGTTTCTGCTGCCGTGGAACGGCCTGCCGACGATGCCTGACCTTTCAGAAATGGTTATGCGCTGGCTGGGCGACTGGCCTGAAGACGAGGTCGAGTCTGTCTCATCAAAGCACCGAAGAAAAAAAGCTCGTCAGAAGAGCAGAAACGCAAACACAAACACTGGAGCTGCTCAACGTCTGGAACCGGTCGACGGACATCCGTCTTCCAGTGTCAATTCGCAAGCTATCGCCTCTGACAACACCAAGGACGCCAGTTACAGGCCTTCAGCGTCCAGCAGACGCAACAGGAAAAAAAGAAGAAACGGTCTCATGGATGACTGGAATAAAAACAGGGGTGGGTCTAGATCAAAATTTTAGGGGGCCAGTCGTTCGTATTCATCAGCATCCCTTCACCACGTCTTGAAAATTTAGAGGCCTGTGCCTCCCTGGGCTTTCCCTATAACCGCATCTGCTAAAACACTGATCAACGGCTCATTATCGTCAACAGCGTTTTGACACTCTACACTACACTGATCCGACGTGACCTTTGAGTGTGAACTTAATTACAGACACGTGCGATAAGTCAATATATATTCTGATAACTCTTCGCAATTTATGAATACAGCTCAGTTTATGAAAGCGTATTTAAAGCAAACACGTAAGGAGATATGGCTGCTGTCTGATTGAAAACGGTACTTTACAGCTGGTGTGTTGTTGCATGTTGGAGGAAAATTTTCTGAACTCTGCAGTCGACAGTCTTCGGTAGACAATGACATGGTATAGTATAGGTAGGTAGGTAGGTAAGTGTATTTATATAGCGCACTTTAGTAGGGTTTAACGTGACACGTGACAACAGACGTGACAACAGACACTGTTGTCACGGCTCCTAGCTTGCTATCATTTCGTCATCAGTTGGCTAAATTTGATTTGAGTAGTTTTTGTGTGAATTTTTAATTTTTGATTTTTTTCTATATATTCTCTTTTGTGTTATCACTGTCTATTGTGCTCATTGTTTCTACGTATTTTCTATGTATTTTATCGGTGTTAGTGGCCTTCGGGTCCTTCCGTTATAATTTATTAATAAATGAGCACCGCATACGAGAAGAAGAAGAAGAATAAATGAATGAATGAATGAACGTCCCACTCGACACACACTATAGGTCATTTCGGAGACGATTTTACGGGTCAGATGACCCAACCAACAACGTCATAGCACTGAAGGACAATGGTTCGTCAACCACGTCAAGGGCCAATCGTACCAGGCTTAGCTCATTAAAGGGTGAAGAAAAGGATGTAAGCACAGAAATTTTTACTACATATACAGCACCGTGAAGACCGAAGACACAGAGGCGCTCGGAAGATAAGAGAGCTAAACCAAGCAAGATCAAAGCCCAATACAGTCGACTGACCTCCAAGAACTCAGAACTGCTCGTACCTTTGTGCACCATACACAATACTGTACCACAGAGGATAAAACAAGCGAAGTGAGGATGTCGTGCTCTGCACTGGTTACCTCCGCCATTGCGGATTTTATGCGATCGCTGTCTGTCATTTATTCGTTCGTTCTGTCTATCATACTGTGTGCAAGTTTACTGCAAAGTAATCAGCCGATTTCACTGAAACTTGGTGCTATGGTTGGACCTACCGTTCGGAAGAACTGATTAACGTTTGGTGGTGACGCGGTACCGGATACGGATTCCGGATCACATTTCCACGTCATTCACCATTGCGGTATAGGGGATCTTATGAGATGTATTAGCATTTCTCACACGGTCATCGGCCAATTTTCACCACTATCGGCGAAATGACTGATGCTGACAAGATAATGAATCCACAACATTTTGGGAGCGATCCGGCAGACATCCGCATCTGAATCCGGAAATCCGGATTCGACTCGGATCACTTTCGGTTGAGATCAGACGCCTTGGCGGAGGTTTGCGCTCCCTGAGCACAGTCTAGTAACTATTATTACGGAGATATTCGTGTTGGACGTACCGTCAGTCAGACGCGGAGTGAATCTGGCCGACAGCCGTGTATCCGGCGATCCGCGAGACCTCGCCGTGCACGCGACCGGTCCGTCGGACGTTGTGTGGTCGACCACGAACTGCTGGACGTTGACGGCGGCGGAGCAGGTCAGGTCCGGGAGGAAGGAAGGGGGTTCGGACGGCTCAGGGCGGCACTGTGCCTGGACCGAGGTCGGCTTCAAGTCGGCGCTTTTCGCTCTCAGAGCAACGACGGGCTCCGGGTGACCTCCCGTCACCATGCACGTGATGTTGACCTGTGTTACGTTGTAGTACTCGATCGATGAATTGTCTTGGTCGACGAGATGACCATCAACGTATAGCTGTACCGACGTAGGCTCAGCTAACACGACCCACACGACCAAAACAATTTGGACGTACAGAAACGGACACGTATTTCACACAGCGTTAGAACATCCGGCAAATTATTTGCTAAAGCTGTGGTCACGTGACACGACTACGATACGAGTAGGCTACGATTTCGCTACAACACTCTACGAGGAATCCAAAAAATTAACATGTCAATTCTTTTTCGTAGCCTCCTCATAGCCTCGTAACGTAGTCATAGGCGTAAACTCCTACTGGGCCGCTGGGCCCGAACCCCCTCCCCACTTTTTGGACCACGGGGCTCGCCTATTCTTGAGCCCCCCACTTTTTACCCAGCTGTTTTCGCACTGTTCATTACCACGCCTGCAAAAAAATCGTCTGCTCATACAAATCTTTAAACCCTTGCAGCAGTTGGGGCTGATTATAAAATATACGTAAACAGTGTACCTCACCGCTCCCTCCAATCCCGGTCTGTCCGTGGGTCTGTCCGTGATGGGTGGTCTGATTGTTATGTGACCAAATGCATCAAACTGCTGCTATGGGTCTGTCCGTTCCGTTTAGCATAGGCCTAACTTTACCATATTTGGACATTTTGTACGCCACAAAACAAAACAAAAATCACTACCACCAGACACGTTTTCAGGGCTTAAAATAGCCGCAAAATACGTTCGCCCCGGACCCCGCTGGAGGAGCTTACAGCGCTCGATCCCCAGATCCCATAGCTGCATTGGGAAAGGAAAGGGGAAGGGATGGGAGGGAAGGGAGGACAGGAAAGGAAGGAGAGGGTGGCAGGGAAAAGCAGGGGAGAGGAGGGGAGGAAAAGGCAGGGGAAGGAATGCCCCCCACTTTTTGGGTCAAGTTTACGTCCCTGATCGTAGTCGTATCATACTTGTGACCACAGCTAAACATGGTTGAGTTAACCCTTTAGACTCCAAAGGCTAAATCGAATAAGACGAAGTTGGTACACTGGCTGGTGATAGGTGGGCTGCTACACTTGGATCAGCGAGGAGGGGACTGGGCGGGGCCGCAGCCCGCCCAGGCTGCGGCCTCAGAACCCCCAGTTGGATCTGTGGGCTGTTACGCATGCAGTATATTGAAGGGAAGGGAAATGAAAGTGAAAAAACGAAGAGAGAAGGCGGAAGTCAACCCCGCTTTTGGGCCTTGATGACGCCAACGGGCTATACAGCAGTGCGGGACGGAGAACTTCCGGGATAGCAGAGATGGGCCATCTGCTTCCTTTTCTACGTGGTCTTCGTGACGATAACGGATGTCTGAAATCTCTCGAGTGCTCTTACGTTAATTATGCACTGATAAATACTGACAATCAAGATATGAAGTTCGACTTACCGACAACGACGAACTCGACGCGTTTAGTTTCACCACGCACGGGAACACTGCAGCTGTAACTCCCAGAATCCTCAACTCGAGCGTCTACAAATATTTCAAGATCTTAAATATACAAATAGGCCGTGAGTCAAAAAACTGGACCCTTTTTCATTTGAGCATAACTTTCGCAAATACTGTCCGATTTTAATAGTTTTTCACTGCTGCAGACAGAAATTATCTGCCCACAAACCTATAATTGAATTTCCAATTTTACCTACAGTTTGTTGCTGCACTACCTTGAAAAATGCAACCGCTTACACTTCTTCACAAAAACTGTTGAATAAATCTGGAATTATGCATGCGGTAATTTCATTGTTGTTACAAAGCAGGAAATTCTGGTGATATCTCTTACTGTCTTCTTCTGTGCTGCTTCACGACGTCACAATGATGTCATAATGCTGCCAGCGACACGCAGAGTGTCTGGTAACGACTTTTTGTTCCAACAAGACATGCAGTGTACCGGCACACCGCCCCGTGCACTTGCAACAGTTGAACTGCTGCGTCAAGAAACTCTAAACGTTTTGGGCCCAACCTGTGGCCTCCAAACAGCCCAGATCTCAGTCCTGTGGATCACGAGATCTGGGCTGTCATTCAGCATCATGTCTACCACAGACAAATCCATAATGTTGATGAATTGAAATAGCGCCTCATCGATGTCAGGTGCGGTCTTGAACAGTCAATTTTTGACGAGGCTATTGACCAGTGGTGAGGAAGATATCGAGCGTGTGTTCATGCTAAAGGAGCTAAAGGACATTTTGTGTACAGATTGTGAACCGACAATGTTGATTTTGTCCATATCTGTTACACTCAATGTGACTTGCTTGGCTGTTACGTCTATAATTACGAAATCGTGCCAGCAACGTTGGCTAATACATTCTTGTTCATTTTACAAGGTAGTGCACTAGCAGATTTGAGGTACGGTGGTAGATTTTAGGGTACGCTTGGTCACAGTTAATTTCTGGCTGCAATAATGACAGAATTATTAAAATCGGACAGTATTTGCGAAAGTTGTGGTCAAATGAAAAATGGTCAAGTTTTTTGACTCACAGTGTACAGTATTATTGCTATGATTGGACGAAATCGTGTCACGTGGCGTGTATCTGCTATAAGTAAACGTTTTCTTTAGGAAAATAGGTAGTTGACCCAGAGTTGGACGTGGGTCCAATTTTCTTGACCCGACCCACCCAACTCGACCGACAAGTGAAGTGACCCAACCCGGCCCAAAATTAACATAAAACTCTGGACCGGACCCAGCCCGACCCATTTTTTGTACGACTTTTAGTTGTCGAACGATATGGTAACATTTTATCGTGTCAGAACTAATAGAAAACAGATCATTTCAGCCACCGTTAACGATGAAAATCTATTTTCATCTAAGATGTTCGACCCAGTAACCAAATTGGAATCAATAAGTAAACGGTAATAAATGGGAATGTTACAACTTCTTATCATTACGAATTACAGTCGACGAATAATCGGTTTCTTGCGTGTAAATTGCATATTTATTAGACTTTTTGACTCTGGACTCAACCCAACCCGACCCGACCAGACCCGTGGGTGGATCCGACCAGTTTCCAACTCTGAGTTGACCTGTGACCTTGCCCTTCCACTAGGCATGCACGCGTAATACTAATGACTCGTTAACACCTGCATGGTAAATAGTCTTGCAGTAAATTTCGCAACAGATGAACAGACAAAAAGAAAACTCAGACCACTGCTGAATGTAATGTAATGTAAAGTTTGACAATTTATAGGGTGCAGTAAGCGGCACGAACTACTTCTAGAGCGCCTAACATAGTCAACGTACACGTAGTCACAAGCTCCACAACAAGAAGCAACACGTTCAAATCGTTTACAACGGATAGTTGAAAACGATTTCGATAAAATGAAAATAAATTGCTCAATGCGTGGAAAATATCGTTGCATATTCAATTAATTGTTCACATTTAGTTAATCGCGAAGACAGTGCAACTGTGCAAGAAGGAACTGTTAATGCAATTATTGTTGGTACATGAGATTTATCCTGGTTTAGTATGACGAAACGAAATGTCTTCTGCTGATGCCTGCGACTAGATCTAAACTTACCCGATGAGCATTTGTGTTTCAACTAAAACGTTAACCCTACACGTATTTTGAGTTAGAAGCGTCTCGTTCAGGCCTTTACCATACAAAAGTGAAATAAAACTGCTTTGACAAGCGAGTCGCCTTCGCTATATTTTCACCAGTTCATTTCTCACAAATCAGCGACACGTTTGCTTTTACGTGTTCATTAATACAGTATTTAATTTCTTAAGCTGCCGCTCGCGACAGCGGGAGCGGCTTAGTGCATTGGTGCATTGGCATCTGTTCGTCTGTTTGTCTGTCTGTCTGTCTGTCGCCAAAATACAAAAACGCGATTTTCCCAAAAACTAAGCACTTTACAGCTATGGTCTCTATTGACGACCTATAGGAAGTCGTACATCGGCTCTTCAAAGAACCCATTATTGGTCCCCTAAAATCCTGAGGGTGGTCCGATTTGGATAAAATTTCGCAGGCTGGTGCAGAACGACATGTCGACTGCGGTGATATGGTCGAAAACGAAACAGATGTGGAAGTCCAATATGGCGGACGTTTGGGCGAATTCCATGACATGTCATCCCAGAGACACCTGCCACATTACATGGTGCTGTCACGTGGCGAATTCAATGTCATGATCGTGCCACCCTATAGGGTGTAATAATTACATCCGCCATATTGAAAATTGTTTTTCGCCAAATTTTATTTTTGTTTTTGTTTTTTAATGCAGTTTGGTCTTTAACGAGCGGCGCTTTCGTATCGTCTCCGATACACTTGTTTTACAATAGAATACCAGTACGATATAAGTTACCGTACCCAATACTTCGATAAAAATCGATCGACCGTGCATTACATTGACTTCCTAAAAATACAGTAAAAGCTGATTTAAAACAGTATAGGAGTTAATAAACGCTAGTTGAAACACGTGGACTAGACTATTATTAGACGTTGTAATACGCTGCTATATATAGTGTTTTAATGTAGGCCTAATTACCGCACTGAAATGAGTATGACACACACTCGTTATTAACACGTGTACCGGAGACGATACGAAAGCCGCCGCTCATCGAAGTCCAAACTGCATTAAAAAACAGAAATGCGGCGAAGAACGATTTTCAATACCACGGGTGGAATTCTTCCCTTTGTGATTTTGATCAGATCGCAGTAGTTTGCGTGCTATTCTGAATCAAGTCTCCAAATTTCGTCAGAGTCGGGCCACCTGCGACGGAGTAATGACGTCATATACAATTTCAAGATGGCGACCGCGGTAGCTCCATATACTACTTCCAGTTTCGTATTTAATGTCGTTAAACTCGTCCGAAGGTCAAGATGTATCTACAGACCATATTTCATCGACATATCTCAATTTACGACTGAGATGTAACTACTTCCGGTTTGGAAAAAAGAAACGTCCGCCATATTGTAATTTTTCTTTCCGATTGCTACTTCCACCATATCGTAGTAATCGGCGTGCTATTCCGCATCAGGCTACCAAATTTCGTCCAAATCGGGCCACCCGCGGCGGAGTAACTACGTCATATACAATTTCAAGATGGCGGCAGCGGTGGCTCAATACTACTTCCGGTTTCGTATGTAATGATGTCACTTTCATTCGAAGGTCAAAATCTACCCGCAAACCAAATTTCGTCGACGTATCTTAATCTACCGCTGCGATATATGGCCTAACTACAGTACTTCCGGTTTGGAAAAACAAACGTCCGCCATATTGGAGAATTTTTCCCTTTGGCATTTTGACCAGATCGCAGTAATTTGCTGCTATTCTGAATCGAGTTCCCAAATTTCGTCCAAATCGGGCCACCCGCGGCGGAGTAATGACGTCATACACAATTTCCAGATGGCGGCCGCAACGGCTCCATACAACTTCCGGTTTCGTATTTGATGATGTCACTCTTTACCGAAGGTCAACGTCTATCAGCAAAGCCAAATTTCATTGACATACCTTAATCCACGGCTGAGATATAACTACTTCCGGTTTGCAAACCAACTGTCCGCTATATTAACATTCTACTTCTGGTTTCAATTTTGACCATATCACCGTACTCGGCATGTCACTCTGTATTAGATATATAGATAGATAGATAGATAATGTCGATTTATATAGCGCATCGTAGTAGAAAAACCTCTAATGCGCTGGACACACTAGTACTTAGCGAACAAGAATGTTTTCAATGAACGTCTGAAAGAGTCGTCACTGCACGCCGGATCACGGAGGTCAGCTGACAGCGAATTCCAAGTCGTTGGTCCAGCGACAGCGAAGGACCGACGACCAAGTGAGCTAAGTTGGTAACGCAGCATAAGAAATTGATGACGAATTTCGTCCAAATCGGTCCATCATTAGCGGAGATAAAATGTTATATCGATTTTCAAGATGGCAGCCGCTGCGGCGCAATTTTACTTCCGGTTTCGGATCGGTATATAACGTAGCTCTTTTGGGATGCCAGTTTCTATCAGCAAACCAAATTTCGTAGTAATAACTCAATCTGCGGCTGATATATAACTATTTCCGGTTTTGAAAAACAGACGTCCGCCATATTGGAATTCTACTTCCGGTTTCGCTTTCGACCATATCACCGCAATCGGCACGTCATTCCGCACCAGTCTCGAAAATTTATCCAAATCGGACCGCCTACGGCAGAAAAAAATGCGACAGACAGACAGACAGACTGCATCTGAACCCACTTCAGCTACTAGGCTATAACGCTGCAATCGTATCGCAAAGTAGCATATGATCCTCAATTTTCTACGTAAAATATACTGTTTATAAAAGCTAAGAGTTTAATGGTACGTGATGGCGTCATCGAACCTGTAATCCTGAAAATGAAATCGTATCCATGACTGCTGTACTCTTCTGCATCTATCGAGTAGCGGTCGATGTCGCTGATGCTGTTCTCCTTCACCCTGTTGGTGGTCAGAAGTTCGAGGTCCGTTGTTCCAGGAATGGACTTGTACAGTCGGACCAAATGGCCCTGAATGCTCGTCACACGACAGCGCAGCTCCACGACGCCGCCAACAGGCACCAGAGCAGAGTCGACGCTGAAACTTGCTATAATGTCCTTCACCGCGCTACCAGCTGCCGCGTCCTCACCTGTCTTCTCACCTGTCCACGCGTGACAGCAATCACTATGACAACGCCGTCCAATAGCATCATCCACTATAGTCAGTAGTCTAAGCACCGGTGAGGTTAGAAATTAGCAGAAAGAAAGGAAACTGACAAATATCGTTAATCGAGTAACTCAATATAGAACATAATGATTCATATGCAGCATAGTTGTGTGCAAAACAAGTATTTTATTTTTAGGAAAAACATTTGCGAATTTGAACTAATTGTATTCAGTGTTCGAATTTCACCTCGTACAGAATCATCTCTAAAGTGTGCTAGATGTAGACATCGGTTTTGCCATTTGCCATATTGAATTCAGTAAATTTGTAGTTCCTCTTATTGAGTCAACGCAACTTATGTGCGACGGAGGCTATTATGTCTTCGCTGTCCCGTTGTCCCGATGTCCAATGCCACCATCGGCATTTTTTTTCGCTTTGCGCGAATACTGCACGGATTTAGATGACATTGGCGTAGGGTAATCACTACCAACAATTTACAGATGAACTGATTACATTTTGGACGAAACTGTACCCGGAACAATGGAGCAAGACAGAAAATTCGAATCAACATCAAGCCTTTATACTGCTACGTAGCGAATGACATAAAAAGTACAAACGGCACGCTGCGTCCTCAGGGCTGGCGAGTCCATTACACAACCTGGTGTACCACTGCTCGCCGGCAGTATCAACTCTCACGGTCTGCGCTCAGAATGGGAACTGATGCCATCATCACGTCGACATCGGTGCGTGACCTCGGTATCTTCATCGACACCGACCTCAGCATGCGATCTCATGTCCAGCGGACTGTCGCTAGTTGCTTTGTCGTGTTGCGGCAACTTCGAAGTATTCGGCGATCAGTTCCATCACCTGTTTATCAGACACTGGTCGTCGCTCTAGCGCTGACGCGACTGGACTATTGTAATGCTACATTGGCTGGTATCCCGGCCACCCTCATTAATAGTCTTCAATCCGCTCGGCTCGTATCACGGACACTCTTGCCAGTTGCCACTGGCTAACGCGCATCTGAGCGAATTCAGTTCAAGCTGACGGTCACTGTCTAGCGAGCTCTTCACGGCACTGCTCCTCAATATATGTCTGACCTACTGCTATGACGTCGTCTTCGATCGTCGCTCACTGATCGTCTCGACGTCCGTATACGACTCCTACCCGCCTCGTCACTGTCGGCGACCGCTCATTTTCTACTGCCGGCCCCACGCTGTGGAACAGTTTGCCAAACAACATCACATCTGCCTCGTCGCTGCCAGTGTTTCGTCATAAACTGAAGACATAATTGTTTCAGCGATCATACCCGGACATCGTTATTGCGCCATAGTGGTTGCTTGAAGTTTTCCTAAAGGGGTGTTTATAGCGACACAACTCAACTCAACTCGACGAGTTGTCCACACGTTCACAGAGTAAACAACTGTCGCCTATCAATGAACGTAGTGACCCAGTTGACTCAGTTTGTAGGTCGTGACGTCATATACAAAAACACGACTGACTTGGCTGTACGCTGTTCAACTGGGTCAGTTGAGTTGAATTGTGTCGCTATAGACACACGTCTATAGCGACACAACTCAACTCGACGTCGAGTTGAGTTGTGTCGCTATAAACACCCCATTTACTTAGACCGCTATAAATAAACTGCTATGTAATGTGATGTGATGTAATATAATGCAGTGGCGGAGGCATCATATGACCGCGGGCGACAAAAAACTGGTAATGAGTCAAGTCTCGTGTAGTAGCGCTACATCAACTGTCCATACCTTTTATGCCTTCACAGAGTATATAATGTGCCGTTTATTTTTTTGTAATTAAATGAGGTTTTGTCGGTAGTATTGTATGCCCGTGCATGCGGATGCCTAATAAGTACTGTCTTGAGGTGGTGGAAAAGTTGGAAGCTGTTGACGAAACACAACATACACCAAATGGAATAAGCTGATGGTATCTGGCATCTGACTATTACAACTATAGTATGATCTATATTAAGCTCCAATAACCCAATAACATTAAGCCTAATTATCAATTTAATGATAGTTTTGTTCATATTTACACCGTGTCCAGGAAAAAAAGGTGCCACTTATTTTTTTGCTGTAACTTTTACAAATATTGACTGATTTTCATATTTTTTTGTGCACAACTTCGCAAGAGAATGCCAAAGTCACTGGGATAAAAATTTATCACCACACATTCGTTATGTTGCTACCATACCGTGTGAAAATCTCAGACACAAAAGTAACACATTTCACACCAATATTAAAACTTTGCACATGTTTATATCGATCGCATTTAGGGCAACCAGTATTGACGAAACAAACAAAACACAGTAGAAAGTCAGAGGCTCAAAAATTTATTTTCAAAATGTCCACCATTCACGCAAACACATGCATTCAAACGACTGTGCCACTGCGCAATCGCTGCCGCGATGACGGTGTGCATGGTCCAGCAGCCTCCACTCCCTCAGCAGACGTTCTT
>Ga0209149_1000288_pt1 | contig 20029 bp, 11 predicted proteins | sample WorMetTyACAVOLI2_FD_187423 | JGI IMG/M metagenome (GOLD analysis project Ga0209149, IMG submission 187423) | Marine gutless worms symbiont microbial communities from Max Planck institute for Marine Microbiology, Germany - Olavius algarvensis... ... | reverse complement strand
TATTTCCATACCATCGGGTAGCCACGCCATTCTAGTATTTTGATACCATCGGGTAGCTACGCCATTCTAGTATTTCCATACCATCGGGTAGCCACGCCATTCTAGTATTTTGATACCATCGGGTAGCTACGCCATTCTAGTATTTCCATACCATCGGGTAGCCACGCCATTCTAGTATTTTGATACCATCGGGTAGCCATGCCATTCTAGTATTTCCATACCAAACGTCATGGCAGTATTGCCATATGCCCTGTAACGGGCGCGTCGAATGCAGATTATGAAAAAATGACGATTTTCGACCAATATCTTACTTTATTTTGGAAATGGTGCAAGATAAAGCAGGAGTTACTATGGAATGCGAATAGGAAACCCTACGCATGCTTTCACGTGGTACCATTTTTTGATGTTGAATGACTTAGTGACATATTAATGACGCGAAGAAGCATCGTGTGGTCCGTGTGCAGCAGCTGAGCTTCTTGTTGAGTTGTGTGGCTGTGCCACAGAGCGGCTGTGTTGCCGTGATCTGACAGATGACTGTGGCATGCAGCGTGCTGCCAGCTGCTGAACCTCGTTGGTGTGCTCATTTGACTAGTACTACCGTAATAGTGACTATCACCAATGGTTTGATATTAGCTGAGTTGCTGGTAGAGGTACTAGTAGGTGTTGGCATTTCAGGAACGTACATGTAAATCAGTAGCAGCTAGTCGGTTGATTTTGTGTACACATGGAAACTCAGTTTGTTGATGTTAGCTTAATCTGACGTGACGTATAGTGATTATTTAGATAGCAACATTTAATAAAGTTTAAATGTACATCATCCATTGACAATTTCAATATAATTCTGATGACATAATAATGCAAAATCTTTAAATTTCCTACCGTGAATTTAGCACCATTACAACTAAAAGCAATTTGAATTTATTTGTGCATGTGATGTTGCTGGTATTTTTGATAATTCATCATTTGCATCGGTTTAATTTAACGCCTGCACTTGCCTCGCCGCTATGTGCAATAAGGCAGCGAGAATGTTGTGAGTTTTTTTCAATAATTTGTGTATATAATGAAGGTGTAAAGTTTGCGTTGTGACTGTGACGATGGAGTGACGTGATTTAGATCGAGTCTTCGTTGTTGTTTTTCTAGTCGTTAGTGACGCTGCATATCATGATGTATGTATGACACACAGTGTTAGTGTCATGTTGTTACGTTGGAGTTTGATTGACAGACAGAGTGAAGAAGTTGTTACATTCACGTGGTGTTCGTACCGTCATCAGTGCAGTGCTGAATAGGTCGACAGCTAGGTGTTGTGCGAGACAGTTCTAGATTTGTTACGTTTAATGTTAACAAACTCATAAAACCTCATCCATCCAGCAGACTGTGCATGGGGCTTGATTTTCAAAGCATCTTATCGAAGTTCCTTGTAAATATTTTGTGAATTTTTCTTGAGAAGATTTCCCCATGATTTTTTGACAATAATTACATAATTTCGTTGTCTGCGAGCTGTCTAATGTTTCTGCGATACATAATTGCTGGTGAGTTCATAAAATGTGTAAACATTACTGTTATTGTTTACATTAACGACACGCTCAGTGTTCACTTGCAGAACTTCTTCACAGTGTACTCACTCACTGCCTTTAGCTGTTCCTATATTTTTCTTCATAAGATTTTTTGAAAAGTAGCACTTTCATAAGTTTTACCTAAGATAATCGGACATAAGTCAACGAAGTTCCTAAGATTTTTTTATAAGATTTTCTGAAGTGCACAGAGTTGTATTTAAAGTGGCCCACAATCGTTGGTGACCGGGTCTCTGAAGATGAAGGGGCAGTAGGGCGGGGGAGGAAGGAAGGCACAAAATTGGGGGAAGGACAACTGGATTTATGGGGGTCGACGCCCTGCTGACGTCATTGCTATACACAAGAGGGCGCTTCTGCACTTTAGATTCACTGTGTGAGAGACGTTATCTATTGAGTGCAGTGTGACAGCACAGACGACAGTCAGTTGATGACTGTCACGTGTTTGATGACGTCATCGACGACGTTTCAGGCTACTTACTTACTTACTTAACTTACTTACTTACTTTTTTTCAAAGTTGTTGTCGCTGAAGCAATGACGTTTGTATGTACTGTTAATCGTGACACCTCATATCTTCTGATAGTTTGCACGTAACGTGACACGTTCGTGCACAACTTACTTTGTCCGGGTACCAGCTTTGACGACGACGTCATATCTGTCACGATGACGTCAGCACTCAGCTGTTGGCGTTTTGTATATTAATGTGTCTTGTTAGTGTAGCAGAGAACGAGTGAAAGCTGACGTGAATGATGGAAGCCGACGTCGTTGACTTGTACTGACAGAAATTCTAGTTGGTTTCTGCCGCTTGCATTCATCACAGTGTGAATCTGTTGACAGTTTGCAGTTGTCAACAAGTCGTGTGGGCTGATACTGCAGCGTCATTCGTGTAGACTAGGGTCAACAGCAGCTGTAGTTTGATTGATGGACGTTGATATCAGCTACGGTAATTGAGCAGTCCAGATATGCACACGCGTTTTCAATGACTGAACTTGACTAGAAGACGAGTTGGACGCATGCACGTCAGACGGTCTGTAATGCCCATGACACAGCTTAGCAGAAATCGGCGCCGAGAACCCGTAGCAGAAAACCGGTATCATAAACTGGCACAAAAATAGACCATTGTCCTATTCATTTACTGATAACTGATACCAGAAAATGTTGGTACAGACAGACGTGTTGGAAACCGGTACGGATTTTCGGCGCTGATTTCTTGTAGGTGTGTCATTGGCATAAGTCTGGTACGTGTGCTGGGTGTCTGGTGTGACTGTCCTAGTGGGAGTGGGTCAGTGTGGGTCGACGGCGCTTGGCGAGATGTGTTCTCGCTGGACACTTGGACGATGTTTGCCAGACGATTAGTTTTCGTCTTCGTTTTTGATACGGTCGTTATAGCATGTAACAAACTGGACTGGACTCCGGTCTAGAGATTTCACTCAACTGTACCACGTGTCGTTTATCTACGAGTGACTAGGTCAGTGACTAAGCTAGTGACTAAGCCAGTGACTAAGCCAGTGACTATAGCCAGTGAAGGCGACTGAATGCGTGACAGTTGACGTTGTTGACATTGTTGTTTGATATCGTCTCCTAGTCCGAGACGATACGTCGTGCAACCAACCTAAGACTCTGTTTGCCTGCACGTTTGTGCTGCTATGACTTGTTCAATTCTCTGCTCAGATTAAATAACTTATGATCATTTTTTGCCGTTTTTTTTTCAGTTTGAAATGTGCAGATTTATTGCAGTTGAGTCGTCTGCGGTGTGATTTGTTTGTCGAATTGAACTTTGTTGATCGACGGTCATGCGCGTTACGCTGACATTGTTGTTTCATTATAGTCCAGCTGCACTGTACGTGTACATGTCATTTCTTCTCTTTCTTCGTTACAGTAAAATGCTACGTTACGTTACGTAACTTGTTGAACAACTGTTAGCATTCAGGGTGACACGCAAATCGTCGTCGTCGTCATTGCAGTGCTACTAATTTGGGATAATTGTTTTTATAGCGTGTGCTTATTTGTTTCTTCATTGCACCTCTGACACAGACAGACAGCCCGTGACTGAGCAGTGAGCAGTGATGCCGCGGTCTGCAGTATAGCAGGGAAGATCGTGACTGCGAGCAGTTCTACTCTGTACAGTAAATAGGCTGTTGTGTAGCACATTGTGCACAAAGGTTAGGACACACAGGTACGTGATTTTCATTTCAGATTTAGGTTTAATTTTTTGTGCGTTTTACGTGTTTTTCTCGAACAGAGCTAGTGTGACCGCTAGTATTGTGTGTATTTTGTGTTTTTTTTGGAGTAGGCCTACGTGTGTTTTCCTCGGTTGTTGGGTTGAGTTTGTCTCAAAATGCGTGTCAAGTGGATGTCATCTCACGCCCCCCCCCACCCTCACTCACTACGTTATTTCACTTTTTTCACTGAGACCAAAGACTGACCAAACGGCTCAAGTTTGGTCTATGTCCGGAGTTGAGATTAGCCAATCACCTCAGCCCCGGACCCCACTGGGGGAGCTTACAGCGCTCCCCCAGACCCTCTATCTCAATTATGGGGGCCTACTTTTAAGGGGAGTGAAAGGGGTGGGGACGGGAGAGTTGCGCCCCCCGTTTCTCAAATTCCTGGATCTGCCCCTGTATAAAGAAGGCGACTGAGTAGACAGCTAAACATGGGCAGTAGTTTCATGACAAGCAAAATTAACTCCAGTCACAGATGCCTGGAACAGAAGCGAACGCAGCACACTTTCTGCTGTTTCACGTACCGTCGGTCTCCGTCCGCAACTCGTTGTTTTGAAACGCCGTCACAAGCGTCGTCGTCGTACGTCGACATCTCGATCTAGTTATGGCTGGTATCGCCATGAAGCCAGTGACTGGGACTGAGACCATGTCATTCAAAGAAGCGTCAGATATATAGGCCTAAATAAAATAAATAATGATTACAAATAAATGATATAAGTACATTGAAGTCTACACGTCACGGTCCTTGTCAACGGACGCAGTACTGTGGAGTTTCTACTGATAAGCGTAGTGTTCATGTAGAGTTTCTGCACTGGAGGAGCTAGCAGCTCTCTGCATGCTGGCCATACAGCTGCTGTATCATAATCACGCACTAGTCATTAGTGCAACGTCATCTCAATCCCGTCACCAGTACGCCACCTGTATGCCGCTGGCCCTATACACTCTGTCTCAAAAAACGCCCCAACTTTCGCAAGCTGTAGTTTCGACAAGCACGGACTCATTTTGATAATTTTTGGTATACGGCATCAGCATACTTTCGAAAATGTTATGCATGTTCAACTCTCCTTGTCCGTTCACTTTTACTTACTTTATTTGCTTTTAAATAGCTGTGGCGGAAATGACGCGTTCTGACGTTACTCTATGCTAGTGAAACAGTCCAGCAACTTCAGCAGGAAACACCGGACTTTATCTCTGCATCGTCTGGTAGGCCATTAATGGCCCTGTTTGCACGCGTCGCTAAACTGCGCTGAACTAAAACTAAAGACGCTAGGGCTAGGCCGTCCGTCATGCAGTGTGTATTAGCCATCAGAGAAACAGTGGTTATAAAGCCGAGCAGGTTAAATATCGTGGCACAAGGCCTCTCCAATTCCCTCCCCGTTCCGTCACTTAGCCCTTATACACATATCTCTCTCAAAAGACAGAGGTTGTGCAGCATCTACACTGAACACACACCGTCATCGTCAGGCAAGCCTGATGGTGTCGCGCTACACTACACTTGTCTCACCCCCGTGAGGCAGGCCTAGGCGCTGGGTACGTGAAGGGGGACGTACCACATCGTAAAGAAAGAAAAAAAAGAAGACTGTCACCGAGTTCTAAATCTGCATTAGTATACCCAATTTCATCAAAATCGGATGATTTTTCGTTAAAATATGGCGATTTTACGATTTGAAATATGGTGGCCGTCGGCCATCTTGAATTTTCGAAATTTAGAGTTTATGTCACGACCTCTATCGCTATGCTATTCTGCTTCCCTGTGCAAATGTTTCCTTGATATCGGACAATCGGCTGCTGCAGGGTTATGGCCTAAAAACGATTTTAAAATGGTGGCCGTCTGCCATCTTGAATTTTACAAATTCTCATATTTGGTCACGTGATTGTCATCGAGTTCCACATCTGCATTTGTGTACCAAGTTTCATCGAAATCCTATGATTTCTCGTCGATATATGGCGATTTCACGAATTTCAAGATGGCGGATTTCCGTCATCTTGAATTTTATGGGTCCAATTATGGGTTTTTTGAAAAACCCATGTAGACTTCCTATAGGTCATCAATAGAGAGCAGTTTAGTTTTTGAGCAAAGCGCGTTTTTTACGCATTTTGGCGACAGACAGACGAACGAACAGGTGAACAGCTCCGATGCATTAAGGCGCTCTCGCTGTCGCGGGCGATGTCTGTGAGAACTGCTGTCCAATGACAATTAAATCCACTTTTATCAACCACACAACCATTCTTGCAGTATGACAACAGTAAAATGATCGATGAATAAAGTCATCTGTCATTAAACAGCCAGTCAGCAGTTGCTTATCTACAAGAGAATTCAAGTTCCATTATCGACTTCTAAACGTTAAAAACGTACATGTAAGCGAAACGTGTATCAAGTTCAATAATTTATGACATTGGTCAACAACTGTTACATATAAACAACATTTTGTCGGCCTATAACCGGTGATCTCATCAAGTGACAGTGACGCATTCACAGCTGCTAGACGTAGGCTACGTGTTGACGAAGTTGACAACGTCTAATGATGTGCCTTCAAGGTTGCTTGATATATCCACGCCTGTAACAGCAAGACATCCACGAAATATTACTGCAACATGAATGACATATTCTCATGTCATCAGCACATGGGGGAAGCTGAATGTAGGCTACGAATGCGTTGTAGGCCTATTTTTATAACTCTCTAGTGGGGCACACATACCCGCAGCAAGGGACCGTTAGGAAGCAGTGTGATAGGTACACTGACTGGTCTTTGACGGGTGGACTGGTGCAGCACTCCGCCGTGCAGTCCCGAGTGTAACAAGCCACCTACCAACGGCCAGTGTACCAAATACCAACTGACGTTACATAGCACGAACGTCTGATTGGACAAGTAGTTGTCAAACGCTGACGACATTGTTTATCAGACGCTGGGAGCTCGCACTGCACTGACTTACATGACGCTCCGCAACTTTCTAGACAAAGGAACATTTTACTCAGCGTAAAACTGTTGCGTGCATCGGCTGCACGGTGACATGAACATAGGCAATGCAGTTTCTGGGCCACCGTGTACGTATATGCGTTACGTTAACTGGTCACCTTTTGTAGGAGTACTGGTAATAGCAGGCTCCTGCGACGATTGCGACAACGGTCACGACAACGACACTGCCAACAACGATAGCCGTGACTACACATGCAGACAGACACACAGTCACATTCAATATTCACACTGTCGGTCTTTCATCATTTATTTTATTTACAATAATTAATTTAGCATCTTACTAGGGAGGTGAAATAATAATTGCATTAAATTAACGCCAAGTGCACAAAAATAACCGAGATCATGAATCCATCATAATGTCATTGACTCATTGGTGTGTCTAGAGCATAATAGATTGTGATTATCCGAACCGTCCCGATATAGTAAATAAGTCACAACGCCTGTACAGTCGCCAAAAATGCCAGAGCTGAGTAATGCTGGTTCTGTTCATTGAAGCATTTTTACAGCCAAGTTACTCTATTAAATTGACAAACAAAATTTAATCAGCTAAAGTTATGAAAGATTTAGCAATTAGTTAGCCCTCGCAATCACCATTTGTGCGCGTCTATAGGTAGCCTTCACATTTTTAGACAGACAAGACAAGTTATAAGCATCACTTTGCCTGCAATGGGGGCATTTTCCCACAAATTTTCAATAGCTCCTGGCGGCAAAACTACTGATCGGAACAAGTTAGACAAGCACAGAAATGGACGGACGTCCTCTATCACCATACCAAGTTTGGTGGGGAACGTCCCACGCCGGCAGTAGATAAAAAAAGTATTGTTTTATGTTTGTTTGTCACACTTTTGGAATTGAGCAAATAAGCAGTTTGCGAAAACGGAAACTCTATTAAGCAAAACGGTTATGGCGCCTTTGCACGGGGGAAGGTTTCCAGTTGTGCATATTCGACTTTCTCGGTGCACCCGCAGGATTTCCCCTAATGGCAAATTTATATCACAAATTTCCAATTTTGATCGATTTGGGGGAATTACGCCCACATTTCTACACCTATATCAGTAAAATTTGGAGCGGAGCGGACGCCAAACATTGAGTAAGAATCGCTTAAGGGATTCGCCCCTTAGGAGCAAATTCATACCAAAAAATTCAAATTTTGACGATACTTGGTGGCTTAGACCCACATTCACCCTTATGGGTAGGCCTGTAAGGGTGAAATTTAGTATGAGGGTGAGGGAGCAGACCTAGTATACTCCCTGGCCCATGCCAAAGTTCGGTAAAATTGCTCAAGTGGTTCGCTTCTCATGGGCAAATTTATACCAACAAGAACAATCGCAGACAGATCGCGCGTCATGATCGTGCACAATACATCGAGGGCAGTGGGCCTCTATAGTAAACACGCACTGGCGGTTTCAAGGGGAGGGCGCTGGGGGTGATCGCCCCTTCTACAGTTCCTTTACAGTTACTTCATCAATTTAATATTTTGTTACTTATGCATAATTATGTTTACCATAGGAATAAATTACCAGTTATATTTTCCACGTATTTCGAGGAAAACAAGTGTATCGGAGACGATACGAAAGCCGCCGCTCGTCAAAGCCTAAACTGCATTAAAAACAAAAAAATGGCGAAAAACGATTTTCAATATGGCAGATGGAATTCTTACACCCTGCAATGTGGCACGATCACGACATTGATTTCGTCAGGTGACTGCACTCTGCAGTGTGGCATGTGGCTCTGGAATTGTGACAGTGAATTCACCAAGTGGCAGCACCCTGCAATGTGATACGTGGCTCTGGGATGACATGCCATTGAATTCGCCGAAACGTCCGCCATATTAGAATTCTACATCCGGTTTCCATTTCCACACATCACCGCAGTCGACATGTCATTCTGTACCAGTCTGCGAAATTTTTATCCAAATCGGACCACCCTCGGCAGAAAAAATGACGTCATGTCGATTTTCAAGATGGCGGATCTCAGCCATCTTGGATTGTAGGGATCCTATAATGGGTTCTTTGAAAAGCCAATGTAGGACTTCATATAGGTCGTTAATAGAGACCATAGCTCTAAATTGCTTAGTTTTTGAGAAAATCGCGTTTTTTTGCATTTTGGCGACAGACAGACAGACAGACGGACAGACAGATGGACAGCTCCGATGCGTGAAGCCGCAGTCTCGCTATCGCGAGCTGAGCTGCGGCTTAATAAAGTAATTCATAAGTATAATACTAGGCAAAAGGATGACTTTTATATTGATGCGATAAGTCAGATTGGAAAAAGAAGTATAGAATATAAGGGTAGTAAACTATGGAATGATTTACCAGCTGAAGAAATGCAGTCACTTCAATCCTTTAAATACAAACTTAAAAACTATTTACTGCAGTCTTTGACATGTTAGTAGCAGTAAAGTGTTGCACTTGCACCTGCACCTTGTTGTTTGATTGTTTCTGTCTTTCTCTCTGCGTGTTAGGACGTATATTAGATTAAAGACAATGCTGAGGGCAGCCAGCTTCGATGGGCAGTTGCCTTTCTGGTAGCCCGCCATTTATATTTTTTCTATTTTTCGTTATTATTGTTAATCCATTTGGCAAATAAAATCTGTTCTGTTCTGTTCTAACTCATAAAGAAAGAAAAATAAAACGGATAAAAATTTTTAAAAATGAAACAAACTATAATATAATTTTGTTTGCAATTGTTAATATCCATGAATAAAATATATATTGCAACATGAACGGCCTTGCAACAAGCTGCGAGTAACGCAGCAAAAATGGATATATCGAGATGACACGTCCGCGAACTGTCGGTCGCCACACTCACACAGACAACGTGACGTTGTCTGTGTGACAAGGAGAGAGTTCTTTCGGCGAACAATCTACATCCCATTCTCAGAAAACACCACAGTATCACTTCTGACCTACATGCACAAGGCCGATTTTATGATCTGCAAAAGAAAATGATGAAAATCACACGTTTGTTAAATCCAACTTTTCAGAATTTATATGAAAATATCTGACATTTTGATAAAGTTTTCTTCAAATTTGCCAAATGGAGATAGCGTGGCAGTTGCAGAAAGACGTTTAGAAGGTGAATACATCGTGTGGAGACAAGAAGGTAATCAGCATGCAACAGTCTTTGAAGCAATTGCAGGGACTGATTCCACAGTTTTGTTGGCTTTCAAGGTCTTTGTGACCGTTGCATCGTGTGAACGATCTTTATCCACACTTCGCCGGTTGAAGACATGGATTAGGAGAAGAGCGTCTGACTCTGACTGGCATTCACTGACGCGTTCACGTGGATGTCAATGACATTATTGATCGCTTTGACAGCAAGAAGCAAACAATCCCATTTGTTTTGTAGTTGTAAAAGTTACATCGGTTTTCTATTTTCTATAAAAAAAAATCCCGTATTAAAATATTTTTTATTAAAAATGATAGCCTAATTCCCTCATCATAGAGCTAGCCTAGCCCACAGTTTTCTATCATGCGCATTAACTGTCAACAAGTTATCTTGTTTTTCTTCAATTAAATGTTTTACTTTAGTATCAGGGAGGAGCCCTCCCTAACTTTTACCTCTGAAACCGCCCCTGTAACCCCGTGACCTTGAAATCTAGGTTAAGGGTCACTCAAGGTCATTGAAAATAGCGCCGTTCGATAAGTAAGTAAGTAAGTAAGTAAGTAAGTAAGTAAGTGAGTAAGTCTGGATATTTATATGTGGCGCCAAAGTCATGAAGACGTCTCAATGGCGCCGGGCGGTTGAGAACAGGTGCGTCTTCAGTGCCCACTTGAAGGCGCTCTCCGACAGGTCCGGAGACCGTAGTGCTGGTGGCAGACGGTTCCATGTGGACTGCGAAACTTCGTTGTCCAGTTGCAGTCCGGGCGCACTGAACCAGTAGAGTGCCAGTCGTTGCAGATCGCAGAATACTGTCGACCCGAGATGGCAGTAGCGCGTACGTAGAGGTCGCTGAGATAGGCTGGAGCGACACCATGGACACACTTTCAGACCGTCAAGGCCGTCTTGAAGACTACTCGCTGACTAACAGGTAGCCAACGTAGATCTTCAAGAACTGGGGTGATGTGTTTACATCGGCGGCTTCGGCACACTCCTACGCCTTACGAGCGGCCACGTTCTGCACAGACTGAATTCACTCAAGGTCATTGAAGCCTGTTCGCCTTCCATATTTACTACGGCGCTGTCTTGTATCATTTGCGAGATATAGCGACTTAATGGTCGAAAATCGCAAAATTTTTATATCCCACCTGCATTTACCGCCCCCGCAGGGTGTAACCCCGTCGGAATTTCGCGAATATGCTTGATATACATAAAACTTGAATGATGGGCTACCGTGTAGTAAAGAAAGTATGACAATACGTTAAGTCGTTGCGATAGAATACCGGAACGTGACGGACAGACGGACGGACGGACAGACAGACAGACGGACAAAATTGCTATATAAATATCGCGCGTCAGTGAACCGAGGTATAAAGACAAAACGTTAAACTGCACACGTCCTGCCGGTATTGCATTGCCTTTTAGGTGATGCTTTTTGATTTCTAGTTGGAAAAATTAAAACAATGGAGAGATGACGTCACTCACTGAGAGTGGTGTCGTCGGTTCCAGCCGTTGCTTCGGTGGTCATCGAGGCGTTGTACGCTCTAGTCACGCTGTCATTGTCAGTGCCACTGGGTAGCGGCGTAGTCGCAGAACCGGTGGCAACCGTCACGGCGCCCGTTTCCTGCGCGGCTGTGGAAAAGACTTCCGACATGTTTGTGAAGCCGGCCTCTGGCGTGGACATTGAACCGTTGCCAGGTACCGTGAAGTTAGTCTCCGATGTGGTTGTATTAAGGTCGGTCTCCGCCAGTGAAACTGAGCTGTTCTGCGGCACCACAGAGTCGTTCGCTGGTAACACGGGAAGACTCATGGAGTCGTTTCCTGGCAACGTGGAAAGGCTTTCGTTCGTCATCGAACTGTTCCCGAATACCGTGGCAGAGTAGTTACCTGGTGCTTCAGCGTAGGTTGTGTTGGAATCTGTCTCCGAGGTGTTGAATACCATCATCGAAGTATTCGTACTGGTTTCCAACATTGTCGTGGAGTCATTTCCTGCCACAATGGAACCGTTTCCCGCATATATTGTTCCATCAGGCACTGTAAAGTTAGTCTCTGATGTGGTTGTATTAAGGTCAGTCTCTTCCAAGGAAACTGAGCTGTTCTGCGGCACCGTAGAGTCGTTCCCTGGTAACATGGGAAGACTCATGGAGTCGTTTCCTGGCAACGTGGAAAGACTTTCGTTTGTCATCGAACTGTTTCCGAACACCATGGCAGAGTAGTTACCTGGTGCCTCAGCGTAGGTTGTGTTGGAATCTGTCTCCGAAGTGTTGAATACCATCATCGAAGTATTCGTACTGGCTTCTGACATGGACGTGGAGTCATTTCCTGCTACAATGGAACTGTTACTCACATCTACGGTAATATCAGGTACGGTGGAGTTTGTTTCCGATGTGGTTGTGTTAAAGTCAGTCTCTGCCAAGGAAACTGAACTGTTCTGTGGCACCGTCGAGTCGTTCCCTGGTAACGTGGAAAGACTCATGGAGTCGTTCCCTGGTAACGTGGAAAGACTCATGGAGTCGTTCCCTGGTAACGTGGAAAGACTCATGGAGTCGTTTCCTGGCACCATCGAAACACTTTCGTTCGTCATCGAACTGTTCCCGAATGTCGTAGCAGTGTAGTTACTTGGTGCTTCAAACTCGGTCATGTTGGATCCGGTCTTCGAGGTTGTCAAGACCATCATCGGATTATTGGTACTGGCTTCCAACATGGACGTGGAGTCATTTCCGGACACAGTGGAACCGGTTCCAGGTGCTATGGTGGTTGCACTTACGGTCCCTGACTTTGTATCATCGTCATCACCCACGGCAAAGTCAACTGCCGGCATCAGAGAGCCATCACCACTGCCAGTCGCGTTAGTTGTCAGTGTTTCCGCTGCTCACATTAACAAACGAATAGATGATCTGATCATCATCATTCACATCATCACATTTACATCATCATTCACATCAGCGACCAACAAACACAGCACAAACATGTCTGGCGCGGATGACAACAAAACAAACGTCAAACGTTACAGATATATGACAGAATGTGGAAAATGGAGTGTGTTTCGCACTCGCTACGACTTACTGTCTGCTAATGTGCTATGAAGCAAGAAGCTCAGCTGTCGCAGGCAGGCCGTGTGATGCTTCTTGTCATTGAATATTTCGTTAAGTTACTCAAGGACATTCAAGGCCTTTGAGTAGGACGTGTGTAAGTCCCTATTAGTATTCCAGGTTGGCGGTTTGGCTTAGTGGTAACGAGTTGGCTTCGATCAACGTAGTTGCGCTACGTCATACCCGGTTAGTACTCGGATGGGTGACCGTCTGTGGACGGTTAAACCATTTCGGTATGTAACCAGCCAACTAGGCCAACTCAGCCTTACATCCTTACGGGGTCGATAAATCGAGTACCAACCTGCCCGGTTGCGGCGGTTGGGGTAAAGGCGGGGCGGCCACCTCTGTCGGGTGGCAGATAACACACACTGTGTGATCCCATTGACAAGTGGCGTCCCGTAGTTCTGAGGTGAATTTCACGAAGAACTATACGCTCCTTTACCTTTACCATTGTAACTACAGTGTATTTATGCAGTCTCATACCGTTTCTGAGATATTAAGTGTCAAATAATGGTCTGACCTTGAAATATGGATTAGAGGTCACTCAAGGTCGTTGTAAATAGCACCGTTCGATAGATTGCCTACGAGTTCCTATTGTAGTTTCATAGTAAGTGACCTATCCTGTATCATTTCCGAGACAAAGCGAGATATTAGTCAAAACTCGCGAGTTTTTCATACTCCATGTATTCATCGCCCCCGTTAGGAGGGTCCCGTCCAGGAATATTCCCGTAACGTTCGGTATGACAGACTAGAATGGTGTGGCTACCGATAGTGAAAAAAGTTGGATAATGTGTTTGGTCGTTTTGACACAACACCGACGTGTGACGGAGGTACAGGCGGACATCTTGCGACGGCATAGTCCGCGCGCGCGTGTGCAAAGCATCCCGTGGTAGTAAATGATTTTACTGATGACGAATATGATGATGAAGTCAATCGTGACTTTGTGATTCAGCTGCCAGACTTCGTCGCAATGTTTTGTTCTGTTTCTATACCTACGTCCACGCACAAACTGCCAGCACGGTTACATTCGAGACTCCTTCACGGCTGTGCTCAACAACATTCGTATGTAAAGGCCCGTTTATAGCGACACTGACACAAATCGACTCGACGTTGAGTTGAGTTGAGTTGTGTCGCTATAAACGGGTCTTTAAACAATTGTACTCAATTTTTACCGCGCGTTGCGTACGCTTAGCTCGGACTCTGTCTACACTGTCGCAATATGTCTGTTTGTCTGTCCGTCTGTCTGTCTGTCACATACCGGTATTGTGTAAAAAGAGCTAAACATATCACCAAACTATTTCACCGTCGGATAGCCACAGCATTCTAGTTTTTTGTGTGTACCAAATGGCAACATTGCGACGGAGACCCCCTAACAGGGGCGACGAATGCAGGTAGGGTATGAAAAAATCCCGATTTCGACCACTATCTCGTTTTATCTCGGAAATGATACAAATGATATGGCAATAGTTACGCTGAAACGTCAATAGGAACTCGTATGCGATCTATCGCATGGTGCCATTTCGAATGATCTTGAGTAACCTAAGCGAAACACTCAATGACACGAAGCATCGCACGACCTCTCTGCGACAGCTGCGCTTCTTGTTCTACTATTATTACCACTACCAGTACCAGTAAGAAGCAATGCAAAGCATGACAAACCTCGCCCTGCTTGCTCTGTCGATATTCGCTAGATGGCGGCTTTTTTGGCTCAACGAACTTGAGAACTTGATTATGACCAAAATTTGGCCGCAGATCTATTGGCGTGATGCCAGAATCATTGTCGATCAACGCTGAAAGTTCTACGCCGAGGCTGGAACCGCTTCGCGGCAACTTGATGACAAACAAAGTTACAGACAAACAAACAAATACAGGCGACCGAAAACAACACCTCGCCGGCTTTGACCGCGGCGAGGTAATGATGATGATGATGATGATGATGAACAATGTCGACAGACGTACAGTGTTCACAGATATACGGCAGTTCGTTGGTGCATGATTCATCAGACCACCCACAACGACCGTCATCACATCCGATTGACATACAGTTCTGCTGATGACCGTCTGGTTGTTCTGGTTCCAGCCAATCAGTGTACGTCATCGGCGTAGTTGTCGCACTCTCACCGGTCACTACAACACATCTCTCTATGCACGTCGTGCATGGCTTGCTGAGTGACGAGTTACAGCTTCGTCAATGAAATACAGTTTGAGAAATTAGATCTTAAAGGGACACACCGGCGCACAATTACGTAAATTTTGGTCCACCTTGAAACTATATATTATCATATATTTTTCTACATCAAAATTGATCTTAATAGCGCTATCGAAATATAATTATTTTAGGCCGAAATGTGTAGGTATTTCCGATCATGGAATTTCCATTTTTTCCCGTAGTAATTTCCCGTAGTAACAGCCACTCAACCAGAGATTATACAGGCCGTAGCCTGTAGAATCTCTGCACTCAGCGATGGCCGTCTGCCTCATGCCTGCCGTACTGACATATAACAATATTACTTATGCAAGCAGGAACGTGTTTACTGTGCGCGTGAAGCGGCGTGATACTGTGACGTAGCTGTGATGTGGCGTATTCCTCCGCCCAATAGCAGCTCTGGGGTAGGCCCATGGGTTGGCCTATATAAATTTATCGATTTTTGGTTATTAGTATAAATAAATAAATTTAACCTCATTGGCAACTAGACTACACTGTGTTCCAAAAAAACATGTGACCACGTTTTTGATGATAAGTTGAACTAGAACTGTCTACTTACAAAGATTTTGGCTTACTTATTACCAAGACTATAGGCCGTCGACAGGTGTTTTTATTTTCCCACCTCACCTATTTAATGCAGCTACTTTACCTCGGGAAATTGTCAAGACCTCGATATCAGCAAAAATTAAACAAAATCATGAAAATTTCACAGGAAAATGTGATTCTGATTAAAAATCTCTATCTGTCAGAGCAGTATGGTGCACGGAGAGCATTGAGTGAATTGCCCGACAAGGGTTGGAAAGTTGAAAGCATCGACAGTCTGCTAAAGAGAATCCGAAAGGCGGGTACAGTTGTCCGGCAACCAGGCAGTGTTAGACCGCGTTCGTCGCGTAGCAGTGGAGGACCTTGTGCTCAGTCAGGAGGACAAGCCAAAAAGGCATCGGTGAGCTCGTTAGATTTCGCGTGAAACTGCTATTCTCTATTCAAGTGTACACAGAAAAATAATTCACTGTGATCTCCAGCTCACATGCTTCAAACAACATCGTGTTCAGCTGTTGTCTGAAGCCAATCATATTTCCCGTCTCACTCGCTGATAAACAACCTTTTTAATTTTTATCTTTATCCTTTGGGGTGGCACACGCTCCCTTCGCATGCCAACGCTAAGGCCTGCCTCAATGCGTAACCCCAGGGAAGGGACTAATGTAGTGTTGCGCGACACCATCAGGCTAACCTGATGGTGTGTGTAGTGTGTAGTTGTTGCGCGACCTCTCCTTATAGAGAGGTGTGTAGGGCTCAGGGAGGGATCGGGAGTGGAGAGACCTAGTGCCATGATATTTACCCTGCTCGGCCTATAATCACTGTTTCTCTGGCAGCTAATACCTACTGCATGATGGACGGTCATAGCTCTAGCGCACCTCGCACCGTGAGCCCCAGGGTCCAATTTAGCGGTGCGTGTGAACAGAGCCATTGATGACCGGCCAGCGCATACAGCAGGAGGCCATCTGTTATCAGTGGTTCAAGCAGCGACTAATACTGAGCGTCTCTGAACGCAGTATTAGCCAACGGTCACAGATTAAAGAGGACACCGTCGAACCCTCGGTGCCTGCCCGAGAATTTAATCTCAAAGTATACGCCGCTATAACCTGACACAATGATCGGGCCAGCCTGGGCCTCGAACCCAGACTCGCCGATCACCGTAGCCAAGCAGCGCGTACTGCGACGCTATCAACTGCGCCACCGAGGCAGGCTTGATAAACAACCTTATCGTCTGCAATAAATCTTGTTATTGTTCTATTATAAACCTTAAGTTGAATAATAAGTAAGTAAAATAGTATGGTGACAGTTTCGCAGTTAATATCCTAGTATTGTAGCATTGAGAAAATCAGTAATTTAAGGCTAAATTCATGATATTTAGGTCTTGACAGTTTCACAAGGTAAAGTAGCTGCACGAAATAGGTGAGGTAGGAAACTAAATATACCTGGCCTATACTCGATGGCCTATACTCTTGGTAACAAGTGTGCCAAAAATCTTTGTAAACGGACAGTTCTGCTTCAAGTTATCATCAAAAATGTAGTCATATGTTTTTGGAACACAGTGTAGATTTGAACTTGAAAGTTTAAAGTTGAACTTGACCTTGAAGTTGAACTTGAACTCACCATCTACTTAGCTACTCACCATCTTTTAGCTATCAGTCTACTAATGGCGGCGGGGGCTTATTGTGTTGTTACTTTGTGTGTACAGCTTACGCGCGATCTGTTAGCGATATCTGAGTTTCTTGTTTCGTGTAGCGACAGAATAGGAAAGGCTTTTCGTCAGCGCGGCTTGTCATGGAACTATAAACAATTATGGACGCCCGATCAGCGTAGCTTGAGTGAAGTCCATGTTATATTTTGCTAATGTTTATTTATTTATTTATTATGGCCGCCTTATTCTCCGGCCCAGGTTAACGGGGGTTCGCGAAACTTTTACATGCGATGGACCTTGAGTGTCAATAGAGAAGTTACTACTTGGATTTTTTCCTGGTCATCCTTAAACTACAGGGTGGGCCAAAAAGTGACAAAATTTGGCATATTTTCAGACCCCGCCCGCAAACTTTCTGCTCTCACGCCCGAACGCAGCAGAATATTGTAATTCTGAAAAAAAAACTTGTTAAGCACAGATGGTTGCTGTACACGTGTGCCACGGTTTCGTGAACTTTGGCGTACAAACCCCGAGATCCACGCGTCATATTATTGTTCTTAAAAATTAATGACTGGGACATGTTTTATTTCCATTCGCTGAATGGCAGCACTAAATTGCTTTGCATTTTGGCGACAGAGACACACACAGACATTATTCATTATTGCTGTTTTGACTTTTTTTGACTGTTTTTGGTACACTGTTGGTACACGCTTGGTACAGTCTTGGACTCTTGGTAGCCATGTGACGATTGGCACACCAATGGTCATTTTTGTGCTGTTTTCACTGTCTTTTCACTGTTTTTGACTGTTTTTGACGATTGGTACACTGTTGGTACAGTCTTGGTAGACCTGTGACGATTGGTACACCAATGGTTTTGACTGTTTTTGACGATTGGTACAGTGTACCATTCGTCAAAACAGCAAAAATGACCATTGGTGTACCAATCGCCAATGGTTTTTGACTGTTTTTGACGATTGGTACAGTGTACCATTCGTCAAAACAGCAAAAATGACCATTGGTGTACCAATCGTCACAGGTCTACACACTCCTCAACAACGACATGTACGTGCTGTGTCATGGTCGTCTTGTCAATCAGGTCGTCCAGGTGTACACTTACAATTGCAACAGTGACGGAAACGGTTTCAGCGATCGTTATGAAACTTTCAGACTAGATCAGCAATAGCATTGGGATCATGCTTTAACATTTGCCAGATGGCATCACTGTGCAAGGGGGCGCACGGCGAAACGCCTCTCCATCGTCGCTATCAGGACTAGTTTGTTGTTGCTGACGTCCTTCGATTACACTTTCACGGCATTTTGTGTTATTTTTTTAGCTAAATACTAGTCATAATAATTCTTTAGCAGCAGTCGCTGTGCGCAGTTGGCTGGGTTGTTGTCCGATCGACGACAAAGCACGAGCAGAACCAGGTGATGGCGATGTTGATGATGCTTGATGTTGGTGATGATAATGACGATCACAAAGAAAACAGGACAGAAGATGATTTTTACCTGGATCGAAGGTTTGGACCCAGGCCCACGGACGCCGGCTGAGGCCGATCCACAGTGGCTGACCGTCGAGACCAGATAAACTCAAGTAGTCTGCGAGTTGAGACACAGACCACTTGGAGTGGATGCCGACAGCATTAGCTAGACTTGCACCGAGCGACGCGCAGTGAGAAACCGCCTTAAACCACGACAGTCCAGATGACGTCATCACTACATAGCAACTGTTGCCAAGCAGTAGTCCGACCTTTCCGCCAATACTGCATTCTTCTTCATCGTGGACGTCCGCTGAAACAACCACAATTGCCGCCTCATTTTGACAAATATTATGTGATGAGATACACTTATAAGCAATACTGTTACTAATGTTACGCGTAGCCTACTGCTGATGCGTGACCCGTCAACGTCAAAACGTCTTTCTCGCAAACGACTAGACAGTGTGATTTGAAATAAATCAAACAAGTGTATCGGAGACGATACGAAAGCCGCCGCTCGTCAAAGCCTAAACTGCATTAAAAACAAACAAAAAATAAAAACAAAAAAATAGAATATGGCGAAAACCGATTCTCAATATGGCGGATGGAATTCTTACACCCTGCATGCAATGGGGCACGATCATGATATTGATTTCGCCAGGTGACTGCACCCTGCAATGTGGCATGTGGCTCTGGAATCGTGACAGTGAATTCACCAAGTGGCCGCTCGCGACAGCGAGAGCGGCTTAATGCATCGATGCTGTCTACCTGTTTGTTTGTTTGTCTGTCTGTTTGTTAGTCTGTCTGTCTGTCGCCAAAATGCAAAAAAACGCGATTTTCTCAAAAACTAAGCAATTTAGAGCTATGGTGTCTATTGACGACCTATAGGAAGTCGCACATGGGCTTTTCAAAGAACCCATTACGGGACACCTAAAATCCAAGATGGCGGAGATCCGCCATCTTAAAAATCGACAGGACATAATTTTTTTCTGCCGAGGGTGGTCCGATTTGGATAAAATTTCGGTGACTGGTGCAGAATGACATGTCGACTGCGGTGATGTGGTCGAAATCGAAACCAGATGTTAGATTGTCTTTATATGATGAGATACGGAAGCGCATGTTGACCTTTATTCAGAGTTACTTACTAAGTGAAAGTGATCTTGTTAGTTTTGTCACACGGCATGCAGTCTGGTTTGGCCG
>Ga0209149_1000286_pt1 | contig 20089 bp, 16 predicted proteins | sample WorMetTyACAVOLI2_FD_187423 | JGI IMG/M metagenome (GOLD analysis project Ga0209149, IMG submission 187423) | Marine gutless worms symbiont microbial communities from Max Planck institute for Marine Microbiology, Germany - Olavius algarvensis... ... | reverse complement strand
GTTCCCTTCCTTAGCCCTTATACACACCCCTCTCTTTGGGTGGGCTCTGATTAGGCTGCAGGCAAGACGACTGGCGGAGTCCATTACCAGAAAAAAAGATTGGTCGCGCAGCATCTGCAATTCACACGCATCGTAAGGCAAGTGTGGTTTTGCGCTACACTACACTTGTCCCACCCCTGAAGTTGCGCATTGGGCCAGACTGCTACGCAGGCTTCAGCACTAGTACATGAAGGGAGCACGTACCACCTTGCAAAAAGAAAGAAAGAAAGCTTTAGAAATGTGTGCGTGCGTACTAGATGGCGTTGTGGGGAAAATTTGATTTCCCCACAGTGCACTGTTTCGATGCGTCGCACTCACTACAGCGAGAGGGGCATATTGCAATAAACCGCATCGTTGCATCGTTGGTTGTTTGGTGATTGGTTCGTCACGTTCGTGAATTGTGGATAATTTATGTGCCGTAGGCCTATAGTTGCTATTGAACACTAATACCTCAGGAATTCAAAATCGTCAAACTTTACAATTTTTGTAATAAATTTTCTCTTAAGGGCCACATCCCCTTAAACGATTTCTACATAATTTGGCATTGGGAAAGAGTTCCAGGTTTGCTCCCTTACGCAATATTTCTGCGTCGTCGCTTTAGAATTGTGTGCTGAAGCCCAAAATCGTTCAGAATTGGTAATTTTTGGTATGCATTTTCATAACGGGCAAATCCCCTTAACATTTTTTATACAAAATTAGCCACGGGAAGGGCGTCCACCGGTCTCTCGCCGCAAATTTCACACCAGTGGCTTTGGAAATGTGGGGGTGCGTACTAGATGGCGTTGTGGGGAAATTTCGTTTCCCCACAGTGCAATGTTTCTACTCGTCTCACTCACTACAGGTAGAGGGGCATATTGCGATACACCATGTCGTTACGTCGTTGGTTGGTTGGGTGTTTGTCGTTGCTTCATAACGTTCGTGAGTTGTGGCTAATGGTATGTCGTAGGCCTGTAGTTACTATTGAACACTAATAGGAACTCAAAATCGTTCAATTTTACGATTTTTGTAATGTTTGCCCTTAAGAGCCCATCCATTTTAAGCCATTTTTACAAAACATGGCATTGCGAAAGAATCCCAGGTCTGCTCCCTCGTGCACAATTTCACCGTTGTCACTTTAGAATTGTGGGCTAACCTTCAATATCGTTCCGCATAAATTTGCCATAAAAGACAAATCACCTTAACAATATTTTTTTACAAAATTTGACACCGGGAAGGGAGTCCTCGCTGCCTGATACCAAATTTCACTCTTGTGGCTTTAGAAATGAAGTCTGCCCTGGTGGCGCTATTGGTAGCGTCGCGGTATGCGCTGCCTGGCTACAGCGACCGACGGGTCTGGGTTCAAGACCCAGGCTGGCCGGATCATTTGTGTCAGGTAATAGCGGCGTATGCTTTGAAACTAAATTGTCGCGCAGTCACACAGGGTTCGACGGTGTCCTCTTTATACTGTGACCGTTTGCTAACACTGGGTTTAGAGGCGCTCAGTCATTAGTCCTTGCTTGAACCACTGACAACAGATGACGTACCACTGCATGTTCTGGTAGGCCATTAACGGCTGTGTTTGCACGCGTCGCTAAACTAGGCTTGTGGCCTACGGCGCGAGGCACGCTAGGGCTAATTTTTGGTATAAATTTGCCATAAAGGGAAATCCCCTTAACAATTTTTTTTTACAAAATTAGCCACGGGAAGGGCGTCCACCGGTCTCTCGAACCAAATTTCACACCAGTGTTTTTGGAAATGTGGGCGTGCGTACTAGATATGGCGTTGTGGGAAAATTTCGTTTCCCCCACACTACAATGTGTCTATGCGTCTCACATACTACACGCGTAAGGGGAATATTGCGATTAACCGTGTCGTTACGTAGTTGGTTGGTTGGTTGGTCGCTGGTTCGTCACGTTCGTGAATTGTTGGTAATGGTGTGCAGTAGGCCTATAATTACTATTGAACACTAATAGGAAACCATAGGCAAGGAATTCAAAATCGTGAAACTTTCGATTTTTGTAATAAATTTGCCCCTAAGGCGTACATCCCTTGAAGCAATTTTTACCAAATTTGGCACAGGGAAAGGAGTCCCAGGTCTGCTCCCTCATGCAATCGCGGCTTAACCCTCACGCAAAATTTCACCGCTGTCGCTTTAGGATTGTGGCTTAACCCTCACAATCATTCAAAATTGGTAAGTTTTGGTATAAATTTGCCATTAAGGGCAAATACCGTTAACATTTTTTATACAAAATTAGCCACGGGAAGGGCGTCCACCGGTCTCTCGCCGCAAATTTCACACCAGTGGCTTTGGAAATGTGGGGGTGCGTACTAGATGGCGTTGTGGGGAAATTTCGTTTCCCCACAGTGCAATGTTTCTACTCGTCTCACTCACTACAGGTAGAGGGGCATATTGCGATACACCATGTCGTTACGTCGTTGGTTGGTTGGGTGTTTGTCGTTGCTTCATAACGTTCGTGAGTTGTGGCTAATGGTATGTCGTAGGCCTGTAGTTACTATTGAACACTAATAGGAACTCAAAATCGTTCAATTTTACGATTTTTGTAATGTTTGCCCTTAAGAGCCCATCCATTTTAAGCCATTTTTACAAAACATGGCATTGCGAAAGAATCCCAGGTCTGCTCCCTCGTGCACAATTTCACCGTTGTCACTTTAGAATTGTGGGCTAACCTTCAATATCGTTCCGCATAAATTTGCCATAAAAGACAAATCACCTTAACAATATTTTTTTACAAAATTTGACACCGGGAAGGGAGTCCTCGCTGCCTGATACCAAATTTCACTCTTGTGGCTTTAGAAATGAAGTCTGCCCTGGTGGCGCTATTGGTAGCGTCGCGGTATGCGCTGCCTGGCTACAGCGACCGACGGGTCTGGGTTCAAGACCCAGGCTGGCCGGATCATTTGTGTCAGGTAATAGCGGCGTATGCTTTGAAACTAAATTGTCGCGCAGTCACACAGGGTTCGACGGTGTCCTCTTTATACTGTGACCGTTTGCTAACACTGGGTTTAGAGGCGCTCAGTCATTAGTCCTTGCTTGAACCACTGACAACAGATGACGTACCACTGCATGTTCTGGTAGGCCATTAACGGCTGTGTTTGCACGCGTCGCTAAACTAGGCTTGTGGCCTACGGCGCGAGGCACGCTAGGGCTAATTTTTGGTATAAATTTGCCATAAAGGGAAATCCCCTTAACAATTTTTTTTTACAAAATTAGCCACGGGAAGGGCGTCCACCGGTCTCTCGAACCAAATTTCACACCAGTGTTTTTGGAAATGTGGGCGTGCGTACTAGATATGGCGTTGTGGGAAAATTTCGTTTCCCCCACACTACAATGTGTCTATGCGTCTCACATACTACACGCGTAAGGGGAATATTGCGATTAACCGTGTCGTTACGTAGTTGGTTGGTTGGTTGGTCGCTGGTTCGTCACGTTCGTGAATTGTTGGTAATGGTGTGCAGTAGGCCTATAATTACTATTAAACACTAATAGGAAACCATAGGCAAGGAATTCAAAATCGTGAAACTTTCGATTTTTGTAATAAATTTGCCCCTAAGGCGTACATACCTTTAAGCAATTTTTACCAAATTTGGCACAGGGAAAGGAGTCCCAGGTCTGCTCCCTCATGCAATCGCGGCTTAACCCTCACGCAAAATTTCACCGTTGTCGCTTTAGGATTGTGGCTTACTTAACCCCCACAATCATTCAAAATTGGTAAGTTTTGGTATAAATTTGCCATTAAGGGCAAATACCCTTAACATTTTTTTTATAATAATTACGCATCGGGAAGGGAGTCCCCCGCTCCCTCATATCAAATATCACCCTTGTGTCCTTATTACTGAGTTCCCTCTGGGAATATTGCTATAATGTTTGGTATGGAAAAATAGAATGGAGTGGCGCTGCTCGAGGATGAAAATAGTAACGTCTGCTAATAAGCTGTTTCAACGCAATATACCGTCGTACGACAGACGGACAGACAGACAGATGGACATCTTTCCACGACAGTGTCCGCGCATACGCAGAGCATAGAGCGCGAAGAATTAGTCTTTTTCAGCTGATTATTTTGAAGCCTAACGCGCCTCAAAGGCCTACTCAGATGAAGGACGATTCTTATTTATTGAAGAGATTTAAAGTCACAAAATGAAAACAGTAAGTAATGAAAATACAAAAATTAAAAAATAAAAGCAGCGTGCAACTATGAGACATCCAGGCATAGCAACTGCCTTTATTTTTTACACGTGATTATTTTGACTGTTAAATTCAATCCCGATTTTTCAATCCCGCGTTTTCCAACCTTGTAGTTTTGGTCTCTCATTTCCAGTCTTTCACTTTCATCCTTTGACATTATTGTTCTTTCATTTTCCGATCTTGCTTTTCCAAGTCAAGTCAAGTCAATTTTAATATGATGCGACAAACGCACATCAAAACATAGAAAGAATAATCAGCAAATGGGAAAAAGTCCACTCTTTGACAGAAAATTCTGTTAGTGGCTATTGTCGTCGTTGTACAGACCTTCAGGCCTTTAGCCTAATATCTGAGAACGATGGATAAGCGATCGCACAGACAAAGAACTGTTGGTCTCTACATTTGCGGCTATGCATCTGTCGGCGTTCAATGGCATGCAACGTATGTAGGCAGTATAGAAGCGTGAGCGCACAGGCTATAGGCGATCTGCATGATTGAATCAGTTACGTAACTGACATTTGCCACGGCTGGGCTGTAGTGTGACTGCTCGTGCATTGCGGCCTGTTACATTTACATCCTCGAGTTCATGAATTTCAACAGTGAAGCACTCTAATCCAACTGCGACAGTGGTTATCAGATATAACGTCTAAACATCTAAAAAACGATAAAAAGATTCATTTAATCCCATCCCTCATCCCTCATATTAATAGAGTAACGTGTGGCCTTTGGCCTGTTATCCTCTTGAGCTATAGACGTTAAAATGTGTTGTAGGATACACTGTATCTTAATGGTATTATATGCCAAGGATGACTGATATTTCGAGACACTTTACGAATCGACGAGACGTGCTAGAAATTCTTCTCACGCTTATATCAAGCCCACCTGCAAGATATATTTTAAAATATTTCGCTCTGCCAATGTCTTTATATAGTGAATTAAATCTAACGGATATGGATAATCAAACTGTAATTCCTATGCATGTGTACAGTTTTGTGAAAATCTGTAGATTACTTTAGGATCTTTTAGAAGTCTGGTCCAAAACTGAATAATTTTTGCCGCGCTCATTTATGCAGAGCGTGATAGCATAGATGGTTCTGTCCGTCGGTCGGTCTGCCATCCGTCACATTGTCTCAAAACTAATGATAGCAATATATCACGCAGTTTTTACCACCGGTTAGCACAGAGAGTCTTATTTTTGATACCATAGGTCTCAGGGGGGATCCAGATATTTCCCCCTGGACATATTCCCCCGGACATTTCCTTCTTCCGGACAATTCTCCTCCCTTTTTACAAGGTGTATGGACATTTTCCCCCTTTCACCACCACCATCCGCCCATCTACAATATAATGTTAAAAGCTTCCATGGAAGTTTAACTTCTGTTGTAAGGGCTCAGAATGACACCTCTAAAACAGCAAATATCAACTGATACCATTTTTACCGCGCGACGCGTATGCATAGAGCGGACTATGTCGTGGCAAGATGTCTGTCCGACCGTCTGCCGTCTGTCCGTCCGTCTGTCCGTCACATGCCGGTATTTTGTCTAAACGGTTATCCTCAAAGTTTTTTCACCATCGGGTAGCCCCACCATCCTAGTTTTTCCGTACCGAAAGAGATGACAATATTCCGACGGGGACCCCCTAACGGGGGCGTCAAATGCGAGGAGGGTATGAAAAATCACGATTTTCGACCAATATCTCGCTTTATCTCGCAAATGATGCAAGATAGAGCCATAGTTACTGTGGAAGGCGAATAGGAAACCGCACGCAAACTTCAGAATGGTACCGGTTTGAATGACCTTGAGCGACCTCTAACCAGATTTCAAGGTGGTGATATCATTCAATGTCAAATAAGTTGAAATAACTCAAAAACGGTGCAAGATAGATAGATATATATATATATATATTTACAATGGCGGACCAATAGAAAGTCGTATATGGTCTATCGAACGGCGCCATTTTCAATGACCTTGAAAAACCATTAAGCCGGTTTTCAAGGTCACGGGATACGGCCATAGATACGGCCAAGATACGGCCATAGTTAATATGGAAGGCGAATAGGAAACCGCACCCAAGCTTTCGAATGGTACCAGTTTGAATTACCGTCAGTGACCTTTTCAAGGTCATGATTATTCAATGTCAAATAACTTGAAAATGGTACATCATACAGTTATACTTACAATGGCCGACCAATAGAAAGTCGTCTATGAACTATCGAACAGTGCCATTTTCAATGACCTCGAATGACTCCTACCCCAAGTTGCAAGGTCACTCCATTCTCTGACGCTGATTATCTCAGAAACGGTACGACATACAGATATAATGTCATTGAAATACTAATAGGGACTTACACAGGCCCTACGAAACAGTGTCATTTCGAATGATCTTGAGTGAACTTGAGTGACTTAGCAAAATATTCAATGACACGAAGCGTCGCGCGGTCTCTCTGCGACAGCTGAGCTTCTTGTCAATAAAAAAGGTGATAATACTTAGCAGCAATCACCGAAATATCGATTGCTGCAATAATATAATCACCTTTTTTATTGAAAATGGTATCAGTTGATATTTGCTGTTTCAAAGGTGTCATTCTGAGCCCTTACAACAGAAGTTAAACTTAAATGAAAGTTTTTAACACTATTTTTTTGCTATTTTATTACCATTTTTTGACGCGCGATGCTACGCATAAGCGCGGCTATTTCCGTCATGCGGTGTCCGTCCGTCTGTCTGTCTGTCTCTCCGTCCGTCCGTCACGTTCGTGAGTTGCGCCAAAACGAATAAGATATCTTCGAAATTTTTACACCATCGGGTAGCCAAGCCGTTCTAGTTTTTCCATACCACACGGGGTGGCGCTATTCCGACGGGAACCCCCGTAACGGGGGCGTCGAATGTAAGGGGGTATGAAAAAATGACGATTTTCCACAAATATCTCGTTCTATCTCAGAAACAGTTATAGTTAGATGGGCACATGCAGCAAGACAATTTGTAAGCATCGAATTCTCTTTCCATCCATACAACATTTAGCGTGATTGCCCCAGGGGCGTCCCCAGGGGAAACAAAAATGTGGTAAAAATAGCGATTTTTGGACTTACGCATTGACTTAAGCATCGTATAACTCGGAAACTATTTAATATGGATAGGTACATGCTGCGAGGGGTTTGGCAAGCATTGAATTGTCTTTCCATCCATGCAACATATTGCGTGATAATCGCAGGGGCGTCTCCAGGGGAAACAAAAATGTGGTCTGCGGTACAAAAAACGGCGATTTTTTGCACTTGCGGTTCGAATAACTTGGAAACTGTTCAAGATAGATGGGTATACGTGCTGCGAGGGGTTTGGCAAGCACTGAAATGTCTTTTCATTCATGCAACGTTTTGCGTGATTGCCGCAGGGCGTCCCCAGGGCAAACAAAAATGAAGGCCGGGGTATGTAAAAATGACGATTTTTTGCAATTGTGGTTAGAATAACTGGGAAACTGTTGTAGATAATCATAATCATAAAACATATTTGTAAAGCGCCATAGGCAGAGCTACAGAGGCGCTGATAGACAGCTGACACGCTAAATGCGCCGTATCTTCCGAACGCGAAGGCCTACGAACTTCAATTGGTAGACGGACGGAGCCTAGATTTGCGAAAGTCACCATATTAATCCTTCTACTTAGAGCAGCCTTCAGCGACTAACCAAAGTACTCAACAACACGAGGCATCGTGCGGCCTCTCTGCGATAGCTGAGCTTCTTTTTTAGCAAACTTGTGCGATGTACAGTTATATGATAGTCATTAGCATGTCTTGTAGCATATAGGTGAATAGTTTCATTTAAACAAAACATTGCAGAAAAATACGGTGGCAGTAAACCTTTGCAAATCTTATACATGAAACAAGCAACCTGAAGCTTATGAAGTTCCTCAATTTTTAGTATGGACAATCTCCGGAATAGAGGATGGGTATCATGAGCACACCGATGGGAATTAGTAATAATCCGAATAGCCTTTTTTGTGAGATAAACAATTTTTGCAGTACTACTGTATTTTTTACAGCCCATACAATGTTACAATATTCATAATAAGGATTAACTAAAGTAAAGTACAAGGATCTCAATATATGGTCAGGTAGTTTATTTTTGACATATTTCAAAATACCAATGGTTTTTACTGACTTTACTGTTGATCAGCGGGTGATATAACAAGAAGCTCAGTCGTCGCAGAGAGACCGCTCGACACTTCTTCTCATTGAATATTTTGCTAAGTTACTCAAGATCACTAAAGATCATTCGAAACGACATGGTTGACTAGGACGTGTGTAAGTCCCTATTGCTATTCCATTGAAACTATTTCTGTATATCGTACCGTTTCTGATATATTCAGCGTCAAAAATGGCGTGACCTTGAAAACGGGGTATATAGGGGTCGTTCAAGATCATTGAAAATGGCGCCGTTGGTCGGCCATTGTAAGCATAGCTCTATGTTGTACCATTTTTGAGTTATTTGACGTTATATAAAGGTAAAGGACTGGACACTTGTTATAGTGCCGCTTACACGAGTCAGACTCGTGACCAGCAGCGCTTTACAATCTCGGAAGTGGCAGCTAATTGGCATGAGCCAATGGTACCGCAGCGCATTATGTGGCCATCCATTACCCGCGCTAACGGACAACTGGACCCACGGTGCAGCTAGCAGACACACCATCGCCCCAATCAACCACACTAGGCCTTCATCGCGTAGCCGTAGCTTCTACTCATTTCCCATCCCCTTGAGGGTAGGAGGCTGAGATGGCCTGAGCACATAGTAAGTTAGCAACTTGCTGAAGGTTGCTTGCAGAGGACCGGGTGTGACTCGAACCCGCAACCTCTCGGTTACGAGTCCGACTACATCACTGCACCCGTAACCTTGAAATCTGGGTTATAGATCACTGAAGGTCATCCACACTGGTACCATTCGAAGGCTTGGCTGTTGTTTCCTATTCGCCTTCTATACTAACTATGGCCGTATCTTTAACTGTTTATGATATATTCGGCGACTGATAACGTTTTTTTTGTACGGCAGGATGGGGCAATATATGTTGAAGGGTTCCGCAGTCTATCAAGTAGGGTTGAGGGACGTTTTGGTGGTAAGAGTTAGATCATGTAAGCTAGCAGCTGTCCTCACGACAATTTTTGTAAAAAAAGTTTTGCTTAGTTTCGATCTGCGGTCACTCAACGACTGCAAATCAGATGAGTAAAGCAGAGATGAATATGGCATTTCAAAACTAGCATCACCATTAACATTATTCTGAGAGCACGTTTCTAGATTGACTCGAATTTAAAGCATTGGGAAGTAGGGAGATGATGATTCCAAACAACACAAGCATACTCAAGCACAGGTCTGACAACTGTATGTAGAAGAAGCTCAGCTATCGCAGAGAGGCCGCGCGATGCTTCGTGTCTGTATAGGCCTAGCTTCAATACAAAACGTCGAGCGCAGTCTTTTATTATTAGCTGTTTCGGCTTCAGATATACCACTGCGTACAATTAAATTATTTTCTGTTCTCTTCTCTTCGGCGTATTCGTCCATGCTGCAGGCCGTCGCAAACAAACATTCGCTGGTGAGTCGCCGACTGTGCGATCTACACTGCATGGTCGTCGGTAACTGTTTTTGTCACTTCGTAGTTCGCACGTCGAGCAATCGATCGATAGCCAGTGGTGCGTGGCCGACTGTGTCATATACTCAGCTTCGTCGTCGGTAAATGTTTTTGGCACTTTGTACGTCCAGCAATCTTTGATAGCCAGCTATTAGACCAGAATCGCGATTTCTGCCCATACTCCACCTGCATTCGACGCCCCCGTTAGTGGGGTTCCCGTCGGAATATCGCCACCCCGCCTGGTATAGAAAAACAAGAATGGCTTGGCTACCCGATGATGAAAAAATTTCGAAGATATCTTTATTCGTTTTGGCGGAACTCACGAACGTGACAGACACACAGACGGACAGACAGACGGACGGAGACCGCATGACGGAAATAGCCGCGCTTATGCATAGGATCGCGCGGAAAAAGTAACGTAAATCATCTGCTGAGAGGCCAGCACGTTTTTGCCGCGCGATGCGATGCATAAGCGCGGCCTATGTCGTCATGCGGTGTCTGTCTGTGTGTCTGTCACGTACGTGAGTTGCGTCAAAACAAATAGGCTAAAGATATCTTCGAAATTTTTTCACAGTCGGGTAGCCAAGCCGATGATTTAGTTTCAGTAGCCTTTAGTAGCAGATGATTTAGTTTTTTCATGCCAAACGGGATGGCGATATTCCGACGGGTACCCCCCTAACGGGGACGTTGAATGCAGGTGGGATATAGGCAAAAAACGCGATTCTGGACGAATATCTGGCTTCGCTGCATACAGGTCTACATGTTGTCAACCGTACGAGTCACGACGTGTGAAAAATAAAGCTGCGACGGACGGCGGCAAGCGTCGAGTACACAGCGGCGTCCGTCGTCCGTTGTTCGCACAAGACGACGACGAAGTGTTTGTGACGGGCTCGAAGTTATACGCCGGAGACGGAGGTCAACCCCCCCGGACTCAACCCCCTTGGTCATAACCCCGTTTTCTGCTGCCGCAGGACATCGTGGGACAGAACCCGGCGAGTATTTTTGTTGAAAACTGACACTAACCCGTACTCCTGACCCTATCCGACCCACGAGGCGGGGTTCTGACCGGAACCGACCCACGAATGGCAGCAAACAAGTGGGGTTATCCATCCATCCATCCATCCATCCATGTGTTTATTAGCAGAAAATGTCCACAGGAAAATAACAATGCTAAAAATGACAATGCTAAATGGAATACCGAATAGAAGAGGGAGACCCTCTGTTAAGACTTCGGTGCTCCATAGGCCTAATACCAAACCTAAACACTGGTGTATACATAATAGTGCAACAAATCAAACAATCAATCAATCTATATATATATATATATAGGCCTATATATATAATACATCAGATGGGGGTGACAAAAAATATAAGAAGAAAAGGGAAAAGGTGCAAGGTGCAAGTGCACGACAGAGGTTAATTGTTTTGTAACAGGTAATTCTTTAGGGTGATATTTGAAACTAGCAATGGATTTTGACTGTCTAATATTTAAAGGTAAATCATTCAACAGATACGGCCCTATTGTCTTTAATGACTTCTTTCTTCTGTTGGTTCGAGCAAAGGAAATACCTAATGCAGAGTGACTTGCTGTTCTTGTATTGTATGTATGGATGTCAGATTGTGTGCAAAAGTAATCATTAAATCCAGGGGGCAATAAACCATGGGTAAATTTATACATAAACCCTAATATTTGAAAGTGCCTGATCTGTTTAAGTTTCAGTAGTTGAAATTTATTGAATAAAGGGTCTGTGTGTGCTCGCCGATCAGACTTATTAACAATTCGAACAGCCTTTCTTGTAAGACTTATAGCTTATTAAGTAATGTTTCTGAAGCGGCAGTCCAGATCATATTACAGTAATTTAAATAAGGCAAAACCAGAGTGTTATACAATTGTTACAACACAGATGTATTTAGCAGGTGACTTATTTTCTTTAAGATACCAACATTTTTTGAGACCTTGGCTGAAATTTGATTAATATGTTCATTCCATTGTAGTTTCTCATCAATAGGCCTATATACTCCAAGAAGCCTAGCATTTTCCACACGATCTATAGTTTTTCCATCTATTTGAATGGTAAATGAATTAATTAGCTGCTGTCTACATTTGGATTACGGAGAAAATAAAATGCAGTTAGTTTTCTTAATATTTAAGGATAATCTATTTGATTTAAACCATTCAGACAGCTTATCTAGTTCGACATTGCTCATACTCTGCAAAATATTTAGGTCACTGTGACGCAAAAAGATGTTGGTATCATCTGCAAACAAGATCAAATGGAGGAATTTACTGGCATTAATAATGTCATTTATATAGGTCAAAAATAGCAGTGGTCCCAGTATTGATCTCTGGGGGACCCCAGTGAGAATATGTAACAAGCTAGATTGCACACCATTATAATCAACGTACTGCTGTCGATTACTCAGATATGATCTAAACCATTTAAGAGCATTGCCCCTAACACCATAGAATTCCAATTTGGCAATTAAAATTGCATGATCTAGCGTGTCAAATGCTTTAGACAAGTCGATGAATAAACCCAAGGAATAATTGTATGCATCTAATTTTTCTGTGACCTTATCGATCATATCAGCAACTGCCGAACATGTGTCACGATTACTGCGAAACCCAAACTGATTTTCGGTTAAAATAGAATGCTTTTCTAAATAATGACCTAGAGGTGTTTGTCCGGGGGGTTTTGGTCGGACACCGCCGGAGACAATAGCAGACAGCAGAACATAATTTAATAGAATTTTATGCACTAGTAAATCTGAAGCCACAGTAACGAGTAATAAAAAAACTGCGCTGTAGGTAGGGTTGCCAACTCTGTCACGGCTCAGACCCGGAGACCTTTCCCCTCCCCTTCCCCTTCCCCTGTCCCCGTTCCCCTCTTTCCCTTCCTTCCCCTCCCTCCCCTTCCCCCTTCCTTCCCCTCTCCTTCCCTTAGAAGTAGGCCCCTTTAAACCAGCTAGAGGGTCTGGGGGAGCGCTGTAAGCTCCCCCAGCGGGGTCTGAGGCGGAGCCCCAGCCGAAATCGAATTTGGTGCATTTTAGCATTAAAATCTGACATCTGGTGGCATCAATTTTAATGATTTTCCTGAGAATCAACTGACAAAATTTAGTGTTAAATGTTACTACATTTGATGCTGTCATTCATAAACTGATTTATGCTTTGTGGTGTAGGCATAGCTGTCGTAATAGTTCCAATTTTGTTCATAACTTGTTTACCACAGACATTTTATTTCAGTCGAAGTTGTTTAAACGCTGGCAACAACTATTGTAGTAATTTTGTATTGTATCAACTCTTGTATTTTTTTTACCGCGCGAGGCTTTGCTAAGCGCGATATTTGCTCACTTCGCTGACGCAATTCCGTCCGTCCGTCTGTCACAGTCGAAGCATCGCGCCTTCGCGCGGCCTCTCTGCGACAGCTGAACTTCTTGTAATAATTTGAGGAAATGCAGTCTGGACGAAGCTTTCTTGAATATTGCATTAGTATTCCGGTCTTTTAAATCATGGGATATGTGAATATCAAGCAATGTAAATACAGAAACACTTTCAATTTCAGCACACCAACACAGTTTTTTGAGAGGGTTGTTCTTGTGACTTCCTAAAATCATTTGTTTAGTTTTCTTGCTGTCATTGATCATACGATTTTTGGATGACCAATCTAGCAATATTATTCATTAATTATATGTCAGCGCTTACGCAGAGAATGGCGCGATGTCATACTCCTTATCGCACGTCAAGTCATTCTCATAATCAGCAGCTGAGATCTACGCATAATGTTATGCAGATTGCCGGACGCTGGTTACGGCTGCAGCGGTAGCGACATCGTCCCAGGCTTAGTGGCAGGTACATGCGGTATAGCGCGACTGGCTGGCACGGCGGGCTGCCATGCAGTGAGTGGCAGCCACACTGGACGGCTGCTTCTACTGCTGCTAAGGACGTACTACCGATACTACGTTACGTAGCCTAACAAGTCAACAATGTAGCATGCACCTGTCTCTGTGCAGGCAGGCATGACAGATAGCATCAAGCGCAAAAGCCAACGGAACAATTACATGCAATGTTATCTTGCTTCCATGATTAGTTCGGCAATTACTGACACCGTTTTCATTGCTTGTCTTCATTTTGTACAATCAGCTGTATCTAACTGTAATTAATGTTAAAAAAACTTCCATAGAAGTTTAACTACCATTTTCAATAGAAAAGGTGATAAGCCTAATACTTAGCAGGAAATTTCCGAAATGTCGATTGCTGCAATAGTATTATCACTTATTTTTTATTGAAAATGCATGATCAGTGATATTTGCTGTTTTTCAGGTGTCATTCTGAGCCCTTACAACTGTAGTTAAACTTCTACGGAATTTTTTAACATTAATACAAGCTGTTTTATTACCGTTTCTTGGAGAAAGTTGACCACAACGTGTTCCCGCCACCTCTGTCATTGTTACATAATTAGCAATTGGCTATAAGGAGGTAAGCTGGTCGGTCTTGCTATACACATCTATACAAATTCCTATCTTGATTTGTTTCGGATATATGGGGCTGCTTATAACCCAGACGTCCCTAGCCGAAAAAATTATACATGTAGCCCTAGTGCCTGTAAATATCTATCAGCGTATTGAATTTCAACATCCTAGCTCGATTAGTTTCACAGATATGGAGGGGGTCCCAAAATAAAAACTGGGGTCTGCTGATCTCCCCATACGCCTCGTAGCGGACAAATTTTATATGGAGACCTATCTGCATGTGCCAAATTTTAACTTTCTAGCTAGATTAGTTTCGGATATATGAAGGGGGTCCCACAATAAAAACTGGGGGCTGCTGATCTCCCCATGCAGACGTCACAATTTTTTTCACCGAGCTCTAGTACCTATACATACCTATCGGCGTACCAAATTTCAACGTTCTACCTCAATCACTTTCCAAGAGAAAGATGGGGTCCCAAAATTTAATATGGAGGCTATTACGTACTACGTAGCCCCGTGCTGCACCCCGTGCGCTGAAACTTTTATCTGTGCTCCAATGTCAACAGTTTGCGAATTTCAGCATCGTAGCTGTACAATGTGAATCAAAAAACTGGACCATTTTTCATTTGAGAATAACTTTGGCAAATACTGTCCGATTTTAATAATTCTTTCGCTGTTCAGACATAAATTAACTACGACAAAGCGTATCATACAAGAACTTAGCTATCGCAAACAGATCGCGCGTCAGCTGCGCACACAATATGTCGACGGCATCTATGATAACCCCGTGACCTTGAAATCCAGGTTAACGGTCACTCAAGGTTACTGGAAACGGAACCACTGAGCAGATCATACACGACTTACTATTATAGACGAGTTATTGGACGTTGAATATTATCGTGACCTTGAAACGTGGGTCAGAGGTCACTCAAGGTCATTGAAATTAGTGCCATTCGAAAGCTTGGGTGCAGTTTCCTATTCGCCTTCTATAGTAAATATGGCCGTATCTGTAGCCGTTTGTGAGATATTTAGTGTCAAAGAATGGCGTGACCTTGAAAACCAGGTTAGGGGTCGTTCAAGGTCATTGAAAATGGCGCCGTTCGATAGACCATATGCGACTTTCTATTGGTCAGCCATTGTAAATATAGCTCTAACTTGTGCCATTTTCGCGTTATTTGGCGTTGAATAATATCGTGACCTTGAAATCTGGGTTAGAGTTCACTCAAGGTTATTGAAGCTGGTGCCATTCGAAAGATTGGATGCGGTTTCCTATTCGCGTTCTATAGTAATTGTGGCCGTACCTGTAGCCGTTTGTGAGATGATATTCAATGTCAAAGAATGGCGTGACCTTGAAAACCAGGTTAGGGGTCGTTCAAGGTTATTGAAAATGGCGCCGTTCGATAGACTATATGCGATTTCCTATTGGTCGGCCATTGTAAATATAGCTCTATCTTGTACCATTTTCGAGTTTTTTGACGTTGAATAATATCGTGACCTTGAAATCGGGGTTAGAGGTCACTTAATGTCATTGAAGCTGGTGCCATTCGAAAGCTTGGGTGCGGTTTCCTATTCGCCTTGTATAGTAACTGTGGCCGTATCTGTAGCCGTTTGTGAGATATTCAGTGTCAAAGAATGGCGTGACCTTGAAAACGAGGAGTTAGGGGTCGTTCAAGGTCATTGAAAATGACGCCGTTCGATAGACCACATGCGACTTTCTATTGGTCGGCCATTGTAAACATAGCTCTAGCTTGTGCCATTTTTGCGTTATTTGACGTTTAATAATATCGTGACCTTGAAATCTGGGTTAGAGTTCACTCAAGGTCATTGAAATTGGTGCCATTCGACAGCTTGGGTGCAGTTTCCTATTCGCCTATGGCCGTATCTGTAGCCGTTTGTGAGATATTTAGCGTCAAAGAGTAAGTAAGTAAGTAAGTAAGTAAGAGTATTTATAAGGCGCAATAATCAAAAAAGTCACGATGCGCCGCAGTCCGTCTGAAACGTCTGAAATGTTTCAGTTGTCTTCTAAATTCTGTGCAGCTGACTTCCTTGTCTCACAGACTGGCAGCTAGGTAAGTTGTTCCATATACGTGGTCCAGCTGCAGCAAAACATCTGTCACCAAAACGACTGTGAACACGAGTGACAGAGCACTTTCTCTGCGAAGAAGACCTGAGGGAGCGAGCAGAACTTTCTAAGGCGAGATGAATGTCGTCGGCCAGGTAGCCAGGTACTTTGCTTGACAGCACTTGGTATACCAAGCTGGCCATCTTGAATTTAACTCGTCGTCTGACTGGCAGCCAATGAAGTTGACGCAATATCGGTGTGATGTGTTCGCGACGTTTGGCTCCTGTGATCAGCCTTGCCGCAGCATTCTGCACCGACTGTACTTGCCGCATGAGTTTGTCGGTCACTCCGTACAGCAACGAGTTGCAGTAGTCCAGGCGACATGAAATGAACGCCTGTACTAGTGTCTTTGTAGCTTCTGCTGGTAGTGACCGACAGAGTGGACGTACAGTAGCTGCCTCAGGTGGTAGAATCCAGACCGGCAATGCGCAGCAACGTGTGATGTCAGCGACAACTGACTGTCAAATATGAGGCCAAGGTCCCGCGCCGACTCAACGACCTTGACGCTTGACGACAGGAACAGAATGTCACTAACGTCGACCTGGTTGATTTGTTGCCCGGATCCAAGCCGCATTACTTCTGTCTTAGCAGGGTTCAACCGTAATCTGTTGGCGGACAACCATGTGTTCATCTCTTCAATGAAGACAGTGGTTCTCTGTACGGCTGTTGCTGCATCACTGACAGGAACGCTGATGTATACTTGACTGTCGTCGGCGTACTGATGGAAACCCATACCGTGTTGATAGGCCAAGAGACCGAGCTCCGCTGTGTATAGAACGCACAGAGTGGTGTGACCAGTCCTTGAAAACAGCGTTAGGGTTCGTTCAAGGTCATTGGAAATGGCACCATTTGATAGATCGCATACGAGTTCCAATTCGCCTTCCATAGTAACTATGGCGATATCTTGTATCGTTTGCGAGATATAGCGACTTAATAGAAAATCAGGGAAATTTTATACCCCACCTGTATTTAGCGCCTCCGCAGGGGGTGACCCTGTCGGAATTTTGTGAAAATGTTTGATGCTGGTAAAACTAGAGTAATTGGGCTACCGTGTGGTGAAAAAAACCGTGACGATATGTTAAGCCGTTTTAATCTGATACTGGAACGTAACGGACAGACAGACGGACGGACGGACGGACAGATTTGCTTTATCAACATCGCGCGTCAGTATGCTGACGCGCGATAAAAATCTACCACCATACCTCAAATCTGCTAGTCTACTACCTATATACCAAATTTGAAGTGTATAGCTTCAACCGTTCCGGAGATAGGAGGGGGGTCCCAAATTTTAAAAAAAGTCACGTGACCCGGGCACGCCCACTTTGGGGGCATTTTATTTTTTGACGGTTAGTACTTGCCATGACGCACCTACATACCAAATTTGAAGTGTCTAGTTTTATCCATTCCTAAGATATGGAGGGGGTCCCATCGATGTTACCTGTAAAATTGACGTTGCGCACGTTGCGCATGCGCAGTATGACGTCATAAAAATGTGGGAAGGGGGGTGAAAAGTAACATTATATTTGGCTTTCTCATACCCATATTTCCTATTCACTATGCAACTTTTGACAAGCTATCGTGAAAAAATAAGATGTGTTCCCTATTAACTCCCATGTTAAGTTCTATAGCCATTATCGGCCGATAGAAAATGGGTTTTTGGGGGTAAAAAGGGGGCAGAGTTATCCCACAAAGAACCCACAAAGAACGAACTTACCACCAAAACAAGTTTTTGGGTGCATTGAGTGTCAAGCCACACAATCATTTTTGCCAAATTTAAAGAAAATCAGTTCAGCAGTTATACGGACCTCCAGATCGCCAAATATCGCCTTTCTCCATTGACTTGGCATATCGCTCTTACAACAGTGTAAGCGCTAACGCGCTACAGTGTGATGACGAATTAAAGTGGAATTTGCATATCGAAAATATCTACATAAAAAATACAAAAAATTAATGAAATATACCAGCATCTTTTATAAACTCCCTAGGTAAACTGCCAGGTCAAATGCTGAAAGATATTTACTATGCATTAATCCATTTTGTATGGTGTTGAAATATATGCCAATACTGAGCCTACTTACCCAGGTAAATTAATGAAATTAAATAATAAACTCCTTAGAATTCTTCAATGTAAACCAATTACTTTTCCTATACGTGAGCTTTACAAAACCTATAATACATTATTAACAACAGATCGTCATAAACAGCAATTGCTTCTTTTTTTGTTCATAAGTTTATTCACCATCCTGAATTGTTACCTGAAATATTTATCAATGATAAATTCTTCACTTTTAACGATGAAATTCATAAGTATAATACTAGAATTAAGTCTAACATCCATTTATATCAGTCAGTGAGTCACAAAGCCGCTGTATTGTGGAATGAACTGCCTCTGACTATAAAACGTACGACATCATCTACAGCCTTCAAACGTAACATTAAAATATATTTTGTCACTTTATTGAAACTATATATGTATTTGTTTTAATCTCGTATTTGTAACACTGCTGTATATCTAAATTCAATATAATTCCCTGTTAATTACTAATGTATTTGTATTCCTGCACTGTGCATATGTATATGTTTGTTTGCTTTTTTTAATTTAGAATTTTTTTTCCAAGGCGGCCATCAATGTTGGGCCTTGGGCTTTTCTGGCAGCCTGCTCTTGTGCGTTACTAAAAGTAAAGGTAAAGGAGCGTATAGTTCTTCGTGAAATTCACCTCAGAACTACGGGACGTCACTTGTCAATGGGATCACACAGCGTTGTCTGCCACCCGACAGAGGTGACCGCCCCGCCTTCACCCCAACCGGGCAGGTTGGTACTTGATTTATCGACCCCGTAAGGACGAAAGGCTGAGTTGGCCTAGTTGGCTGGTTACATACCGAAATGGTTTACCCGTCCACAGACGGTCACCCATCCGAGTACTGACCGGGTCTGACGCAGCGCAACTACGTTGATCGAAGCCAACGCGTTACCACTAAGCCAAACCGTCAACCTATCAATAGGTCGGCAAATTCCACTTAGACTTGCGCCAACCGCCAATACTATCATCGATATTATATGTATGTTCGTTAATTGGGCGAATAAAGATGCTTGCTTGTTTGCTTTTACTTTTTACATTCTTAATTTTTTTCAGTATAGCCTATTGTCTGTATTTTTCACGGGCTCTGTCTGCTATTGAAATAAAGTGAAATGATGAATGTAGAACGGCGCCAAGCGGCCGCCGACCCAAGTCTGCCAGAGTCTACACCCACCATCGCCATTTATTATAATTACTCAGCCGGAAAGCTGATACTCATTTTACCGTCCCACGGAGGGTAGAACTAGAAGGCTGAGTCGACCTAGTTCGCTGGTGACATATCGAGATTGTTTACCTGCCCGCAGACGGTCACCCATATTGGTACTAACCGGGTCTGACGTAGCGCAACTACACATGCTGGTAATGACTTAACAAGTAGCTCTGCTGTCGCAAAGAGGCCGCGCGATGCTTCGTTTCTGTCAGTAGTTAGCTTCAACAGTACAAAACGTCGAGTAGTGTCTTTTATTAAGCGCCTCACTTTACTTTAGTAAAATAGGCGCTTATTGAGATAGGCTGTGTCGTGACGTCGTTGGTCGTTGGTTGGTTGTCACGCGCGTGCACTGTGGCCAAACGGTGCATCCTAGGCCTATAG
>Ga0209149_1000284_pt1 | contig 20156 bp, 12 predicted proteins | sample WorMetTyACAVOLI2_FD_187423 | JGI IMG/M metagenome (GOLD analysis project Ga0209149, IMG submission 187423) | Marine gutless worms symbiont microbial communities from Max Planck institute for Marine Microbiology, Germany - Olavius algarvensis... ... | reverse complement strand
ATACACGAGTTAACGGCGCATTACACATCGAAAACTGCAAAAATTACAAAAAGGTGCTATTACTCAACAGCACATTGACACTTAGGCGATGTGCTGGTGGGTAATCACCTTTTTGTAATTTTTGCATTTTTCGATGTGTAATGCGCCGTTAACTCGTGTATAAACCGCAGTTTTTTTACATTTATGTACAGGTAAAGCCACATGATTGTGACATACCTGTGTGTGTTAATGTACCGGTAAAGCCACATGGTCGTCGTCGTTATTATGACATACCTGTGTGTGTTGATGTGCAGGTAAAGTCACATGGTCGTCGGTGCAGGCCGAGATGTCTGGCGGAGACTGGCTGGAAGAAGGACATGGCTGACGTCTTGACCGACTCAGCCAGCGAGAAGTCATCGGCAGGTAACAACACCTTGCTGCGGCGACAGCTGGCGACATATTGGTTTTAGGTCGTCTGTAATATGTTTTCTGACAAATGCAGCAATAGTATGCGTTTAGTAGGATGTATCTTTCGGTCGCGTCTATTGTGCCTGTATTTTTAAGCGCCTCACTTTACGTTAGTAAAAGAGGCGCTTATTGAGATAGGCTGTGTCGTGACGTCGTTGGTCGTTGGTTGGTTGGTCGTTGGTTGTCACTCGCTTGCACTGTGGCCAAACGGTGCATCCTAGGCCTATAGTTACTATGGAACAGTCACTAATAGAAAACCCTACCCCAGGAATTCAATGGTACAACTTTCGACCCCCTGGGGTGACCCCTAACCGGGGAATGGGCCCCCCGTGAGGCACTTTTTGTCAAATTACTTTGACCTCTTGTTTTGTTTACAGTGCGTTGATAGCGATTAAGTTAGAGGCGGTTCAATGTGATAATATAGTTCCACGTCCCCAGCTGTAAATGTCACTCCACCGGCCCTCAAACGTCAAAAGTGCAAATCCCTGAACCGCCCTTAATTGACAGTACTACATAATTTTAAGCTACTACTCCACTGATTATCGGTCAAATACTGAATTATCTTCAACTCTTTGTGGTGCAAAGGCAATTATAGTGCTGCATAGAATAGTATAGTTGGTACACTGGTCGTTGATGGGTGGGCTGTTACATTTGGTACAATGAGGAGGGGCCTGGGCGGGGCCACAGACCGCCCAGGCACCTTCTTGCTGTACCAAATGTAACAGCCCATCCATCAACGGCCAGTGTACCAATCACCGTATTGCTGCATTGCTCTGCGGTTTTAATGTGCCCATTAAAGGGTTGAGGCTACTGCGATGATTCTTAGCACTTTCAGTCATCGTTATCCGCCGCATCGTTGCAACCTTGTTGCATTTTCCACAGATGATTCTTATAGACAAGTAATCTTGCCAACAGACAGACAGACAAACGCGGGCAAACGCATTTACCTCCTTCTTTGTCGGAGGTAATAAACTAGACGTTAAACACTAAGAGCAGTATTAACAAGACCGTTCGTCAATGCTTCCGTAAAGGCACAGGTCGTCTGTGGCTTTACGGAAGCATTGACGAACTTTCTTGTTAATACTGCTCTTAGTGTTTAACGTCTAGTTTATTACCTCCGACAAAGAAGGAGGTAAATGCGTTTGCCCGCGTTTGTCTGTCTGTCTGTCTGTTGGCAAGATTATTCAAAAACGCTTGCATGGCTTTGGATGAAGGAAGAGTTGCGTGTCAACAGATGTCGGGACATGGACGAACTGATTAACTTTTGAGCCCGATCCGGATTATAGTCTGGATGCCGGTATCAGATTGCTTTCTTCGATATCGTATGCGCTGCAACGCAGAGTTTTATTACATCGGGAAAATCTCTCGTATAGTTATTGGGCGCCCATCGCTGCAGCGAGACGTGGTTTTAAAATGGTTTTATTGACCGCGAGCCGTGGGAACACGTTTGTCGGAGGTACATGCGCTCTACCGAGTGCCCTTCTAGTTTAGACAATGTAATACAGTGCACAGAAATTTGATGTAATATTTCACTTGTATTACTGGCCACTAGATCTTGTGGTATTCTACTTCTTCCTCTTCTCATATGCGTGTCATGAACCATAATTGGTCAGCCAGGAAACAGCATCTTCGTCTGCAGAGGACAGGATTTGACAATGTGGGACATCGTCTAAATCTCGCCGCAAGGACACAGATCAGTGTCTGCAAGTCGCCATTTCCTTCTGCAGCATCGCAGTGTCCTTGTTCCTTGCGAAAACGGTTCAGTAGAGACCACTGTTGCCGAGGGAGGTCAAAACCTGGTTGCCGGATTGTGGGGGTCGCACACTAGGTGAGAATTGACCACCTGAGTCGACTTCCAGTTGTGCCTCCATCCACTTTTGATGTCAACTGGTGGCAAGTCTAGCCACAGCGGCTTCCTGGATGTCAGTCGTAGAAATGGTGGGTATTCTACGGAAGGCAAACAATAAAAACTAGAAAACTTACTTGACCGAAGGGGTCAACTTGACCCAAGGGGTCAAGAACGATGCTTCCAAATCTGTCTTTGTCTTCGTGTGACCTTGACCTTCTGACCCATCAAAATTGATCGCTTCCTGCCGTTGCCTCGTGGACTGCTTGTGCCAGTTGGCATCGTGCACTGTGCACTTTGCACCTTATTTTTATTTTCCTTTTGAATTTTTAATCTCTCTATCTGTGTTATGCAGCTGATTATTGCATCATTATACACCAGTGTTTAGGATGTTACTATGCAGCACCAAAGTCTTAACAGAGGGTCTCCCTCTTCTGTATGATGCTCCATTTAGCATTGTTATGCCCCCACCTAGGGGGCATTAAGTAGTGATCGGCGTCCGTCGTCCGTCTGTCCGTCCGTCCGTCTGTCTGTCTGATGTCGCGTACATTGGCTCTAACTCGAAAACCAAAAGGCCTAGGAAGACGAAACTTTGCACAGGGGTACCCCAGGTCACATGTGACTCCCACACCGACAAGGTCAAAAGGTCAAAAGTCAAGGTCACGGGGCGGGGGCATATTGTGGCGGCCACCTAGCCGCACAGCTTGTTAATTCTGTTTTTGTAGCGCATTATGTTGTTGATTTTGTTAATAAATACACATGGATGTATGGATGGAAAATCTATTTATTTATTCGTTTTCAAAATATCACGTTCACAAGTTTGATAGCAGACAAATAAACGGACGGACGAACAAGTGAAGAACGTCACGCCTCGGCCTACCTGTCTGACCTGGTTGAGGCGTAAAAATTTTAAGCGAATGAGTGAATCAAAGTCATGTAGAGTTGTGGAAGTGTTGAAAGACGCCTGGTGATAAAGAGTACAGTTCTGAGATTTTGCAGTGTGTTTATTGCAGTGTCTACAGCGCCGCGATGTCTGTTGTGTATAGAGGAAACTTCGACTTCGCCGTTCAGAAAGCTGCTTCTCATCAAACCACCCGGAAGCACAGGCAACACAGCAGCTTGTGGTCCATCATCCGCCGTCAGATCGGAGGAAACTTTGCCGTTCAAAAAACTGCTTCTCGTCAAACCACCAGAAAGCATTGGCAAAACTGGAGCTAGTCCATCACCTGTTGTCAGTTCTGTTGATAAGGTTTGTGCTGCAGCATCAGCATCACAGTCCAGGAAGAGGGGAAGACCGAAGAAAGAGAGAAAAATAGCATCACAGCCCAGGAAGAGGGAAAGACGAAAGAAAGAGACAAAAAGAGCGCTGCAGTTTGATACGGACAGTGATTCCGAACTTCCACTGATGTTTTTTTTGCAGAATAAGTCCACTGACCAGTCTGAAACCACTGTCACCGGACACGACAAGTCCGTCTGTCCTTCAGCAACTGCAGCAAGTTCTTCGAGGACCCCGAACGCCGGCAGTGGAATTGTGGAGACTGTGACCAGTTCTGAGTCGCCGCCAACACTGACTCTACACCGCATGCCGTGTCCACCTGATGCAGCAAGTTCTTTGAGGACCCCGAATGCCGGCAGTGGAATTGTGGAGACTGTGACCAGTTCTGAGTCGCCGCCAACACTGACTCTACACCGCATGCCGTGTCCACCTGATGCAGCAAGTTCTTCGAGGACCCCGAATGCCGGCAGTGGAATTGTGGAGACTGTGACCAGTTCCGAGTCGCCGCCAACACTGACTCTATGCCGCATGCCGTGTCCACCTGATACATCTGGCCATGGTGCTGGACTTACAGATGACAGTCATGCTGATGTTCCACCAGAGCTGTCTCTGTACATGCAGATGTCTGCATTGTTTGCTAATGAAACAAGCAAAAACAAGGTCGTTGCCAGTGAGACTGATGACACTGAGAAGAAGAGAAAGATCTTCCGTCGGAAGTTGTCCTTTAAACAGCACACCGAGAATAAAGCCGTGAAAGTTTCCGGAGCTGCTCTGGAATACTCCGAGCCAGTGGTAGATGACGGAGGACACGTGGAGAAGAACTGGAGTCAGTGTGATCTCGAGCGGTTGGAGACCGACAGTGATATTCCAGACATGTCAACTTCCGGCAGTATGTCCCCTCACGAGCCTGCGGTGAGCGAGATGGCCACAAGCACGACTGGCGGTGCTGTAGCTGGCAGTTTGATCCATTCTTCGTGCACTCTGGACAGCTCACCTGCACCAGCATCAGTGCAACAGCCAGCAACGAGTAAATCTCTTGTCACGTTCATAAAGCTTTCCGAGTTGTTAAAAAAGGTTACTGGCTACGAGGAGTGTGGGTCTGATAGAAAGGGGAAGGAGGCTGAGTGTGGTCAGTTAGTGAACGCACAACCAGGTAGTCGTAAAGCCAAACAGAAGACTGGTGTAAAGGTGAGTGCTGCTTCCGTAACTGCCGAAAGCAATTCACATCTTAGTCATGAACAAGATACAACTGAAGAGCAGCTGAAGAAAATACGGGAGAGTTCCCGATCACAAGAGTGTACTGTTGACAAACGGCTGCGTAAAACACAGGACAGTTCTCAGTCGCAGGAGCGTACTGTTGACATGTTGCTGGATCTCGAGAGTTCTGACAAGCATGCTTCTGACGTTGTAGCTGAGAGAACTGATGCTGGTCACCTGGTGAAGAAACAACCGGTAAGCCAGAAGATCAAGCAGAAGACCAGATCAACTAGAGACCTGGCAGAGACTGTCAAGTGTGATTCAGTGCTCAGCGGAGTTGCCACTGAACGGAAGGAGCGGAAAAAGCAAACTGGATCAAAGTCGAGGGATCATACTGCCAGGAAGGTGCCAGACGTTAATAAAACTAAGGATCTTCGTTCAAAACCAGCAAGGAAGAAATCAGATGGGAAAGATCTGGCAACCAGCACAGTGAAAAAGACTTGCACTGCATCGGTTGCTCGATCATTGTCCTCGGATGAAGTGGCAGCTAACCGTTGCTCTGCAATTAAAGCTCAGTCAGTAGGCATATCTCATACCTCTCGGTCTTCACGCTTGAAGAAAGTGTTGACCATTCCTAGAAGAACTACGGTCTTACCTGAAGAGTCACAGCAGCCACAGGTAAAACGTTCTACCATTTTGGGAACTCGGGTACAAGGAACAAGTGATGTTCTGACCAAAACGACTGATGATGTGGCACTGGCTTCGAAGCGGGTCGATAAGGATGCGAAGAAGCAGATGTTAGAGCCGAGAAAGACTGCTTCAAAACAGCTGCTCGTGTCGTCTGGTGAAGTACAGGGAGCCGGTTCCTCTCTTAGTGGACTGGTGAGCATCTCTCCCAGTCAAGACAGTTCTGGGATGAAGATCCAGTCAAGTCCCAAGAGACCTACTCTGGTCCAGCAACCACAGGTAACAACGAAGGTTAGTACTACCTCGAGTGAAGTAGAAAGTTGTTCCTCATCTACTGGACTTGCTGAGGTGTCTTCTGGTGCAAAGGTTTCAGCCTCGAAGATCAAGACCAGCCGCAAGGTCCCACTTGATCGTGGACTGGTAAAGACTTCTGGTAAGTCAGGAGTAGTACAAGGTAGTCATTCTTCAACCACCGGACTTGCAGGTGCCACTTCTGGAGGAGACAGTTCAAACTTGAAGATCAGTTCTGGTAGCCGGATGCCCCTGGATCATCCAGGTGCTTCTAGTCATTCTGTAGATGTACGCGGTAGTCATTCCTTGGCCGTTGGACTCGGACGTATCTCTTCTGGAGGAGAAACTTTCCCGGGCTCGAAGTTCCAGTCTCGGAGCAAGATCCCATTTAACGCTAGGTCATCCCAACAGCCAAAGAGGTCCGTACAAGAAGTACATGGTAGTTCCTATGCTGTCAGCAGTTCAGGCTTGAAGTTGCAGTCCGGTTACAAAATTCCACGGGTCAGTGATGGCAGCAATAAAACGGTTCCAGGGGCAGAAGAAAAGAAGTCAACGGAAGTGATAAGTGGAGTTTTGCATTCTAAAGACCGTTCGCGCCACCACCACAAGCACCACGAGAGACTTCATTCAAGTCGTTCTGGAGAAATTCGTCACCATCACCGGCACACGCAGTCCGGATCGTCTCCAGCTTCCAGAGCTCAGTGCAGACAGAATACGGCTTCAACTCCTCTCAAGTCTGCTGCAGCACCTGCCACTCCGAAGCCAACACGCAAAATCCTGTCGCTGGAGGATTACAGACAGCGGAAGAAACAGGATTTGGATAATCCGGAAATGTCTGCAGTGGATAGTTTGCAGAGTGCCAGTAAGGCTACGGAAAGTAGTGAGGCTTGTTTGAAGCCGTCATTAGTTGAACAGGTAATGATGTCTTATGCCAAACAACCCGCCGATCTTTCTGAGGATCCCATCTTTGATCTACAGCCGCCACGGGGCATCAACCCACCAGAAGACGATAATGATGGTGATGATGATGATGTAATGGAAGGTCTTCTCGACCTCTTAGTTGACCAGCATACGGCAGTTCGTGCCGACTTGAAGCAACCGCAGACTTCAACTCCCACCAGTCAGGATCTGATGCCGTTTGCATGCTTTGTAGATGTCTTGGTCGCCAGCGATAAAGAATTGGTGCAGGAAGCAAATCTGTTAACAGGCAATGATCAGAACATTGTGGATGACTCCTTAGTTCCTGTGTCAATTGCTGATGGTGTTTCTAGTATTCCCGAGACCGTTGTTTTTGCTGAGAATGTGCCAGAAGAACAGTTTGAAGGTGAGGGTGGTGTTGAGGCTGGCTCAGGTTTGTGCCCAGTTTAAAGGGAGGGTGATGTTGAAGTAGGCTCCGAATCAGCCCGTGCCCAGTCCAAAGGTGAGAGCAATGTTCAAGCTGGCTCTGAATCAGTTGGTGCCTGGCCCAAAGGCGAGGATGATGTTGAAGTAGGCTCTGAATCAGCTTGTGCCCAGTCTGAAGGCGAGGGTGATGTTCAAATGGGCTCCGAATCAGCTCATGTCCAGTCCGAAGGCGAGGGTGATGTTCAAGTGGGCTCCGAATCAGCTCGTGCCCAGTCCGAAGGTGAGGATGATGTTCAAGTGGGCTCCGAATCAGCTCGTGTCCAGTCTGAAGGCGAGGGTGATGTTCAAGTGGGCTCCGAATCAGCTCGTGCCCAGTCCGAAGGCGAGGGTGATGTTCAAGTGGGCTCCGAATCAGCTCGTGCTCACTCCGAAGGTGAGGGTGATGTTGAAGTGGGCACCGAATCAGCTCGTGCCCAGTCTGAAGGTGAGGGTGATGTTCAAGTGGGCTCTGAATCAGCTCGTGCCCAGTCCGAAGGTGAGGGTGATGTTCAAGTGGGCTCTGAATCAGCTCGTGCCCAGTCCGAAGGTGAGGATGATGTTCAAGTGGGCTCTGAATCAGCTCGTGCCCAGTCTGAAGGTGAGGGTGATGTTGAACTTGGCCCTGAACCAGTTCTTGTCAGTATTGAAGGTACTTGGGATAATGAGGAGCTTGTGGAAGTTGAACTATCTGAAGATAACGACTTTATCTTTCAACAATTTGAACATGATGTCAGTGAAACCGTTCAGATTTTGACCAGAAATGCAAATGATTTGGATGAATTCAGCGCTGGATTGATTCAGACTGGGTCCAGTGATGCAGATGATGTCGACGAAGTCAACCTTGAGTCGGCTGAGATTCAGTCCAAAGATGACACGGCTGAACACGTCTGTCCATCACCTGACAGCCAGCCACCTACCAGCTCTACTGTCGCCAGCACTAGATCAGAAGTTACTCCGCTGTTGCTGCTGGAAGCTGCTGCAGCAGGTATTGACGATCCACTGTTGATATTCATCATCATCATCATCATCATCATTATGTTTACCCTTTAGAGTCCAGAGGCAATTATAGTGCCGCATTGAATGACATGAAGTTGGTACACTGGCCGTTGATGGGTGGGCAGTTACATTTGGTACAGTGAGGAGGGGGACTGGGCGGGGCTGCAGTAGTAGGACGTGATGCGATCAGTGCCACTTGTCTGTCAATCATTCTGTCTGTCTGTCTGTCTGCTATCATGATTAGTGCAACAGTAGACCTAATCAGCCCATTTCATTGATACCTCGTGCTATGAGTGGGCCTACTTCCGTCGCCAGCTGAAGACTGTACTTTACCAGTCGTCATTTGACAATGACTAGGCGATCGTGATTGTACTGCACAGTATAACTGTTGTCTGCCCGCGACTACTGACTGTCGGTGATTCTGTCGTTTTGTTTGTTTTTCTTTTCTTTTTAATTTTCTATGGTGCCCCTGCAATGTCTTTGATGTGATAGTGTCACCTTAATCAGTACATCATTACTTACTTACTTACTTACTTACTTACTTACTTACTACTAGTTAAAAGAACTGAACTTTCGGTGGTCATTCGGTCTCAGATATGGATTCCAGATCACTTTTCTACTTTCCTCACGATTACGGAATATTGGAGTTTAGGAGATTTATTACCATTTCTCATACAGTCACCGGCCGATTTTCACGATGAAATGACTGATGCCGACAAGATAATGAATCCGTGAGGGATCTGGCAGACGTCCGGATCCAAATCCGGAAATCTAGATTCGAATCCGGTATCACTTTCGGTTGAGGTTAGACGCCTTGGTGGAGGTTTGCACTCTCTGAGTACAGTCTAGTTTAAATATCTGTTGACCATCTCAACTGAGTGTTTTTGTGTGTGTGTGTGTCGTCGAAGGCCGTTTGGATGAAGTAGATCGGTGTCTGGTTCGTGGGGTTGATGTCAATTATCATCATCCTGATACCGGCGTCACTCCACTCATGTCTGCAGCTGAGGAGGTAAACTTTTTGTCTCAAATGTAGTGTATGCTAAACAGCTGGTATATTTCAACTCTTTAACTCTCTGTTTTTATTGTTATGTTTTGTATGTGTTATTTTATATTCAGCTATTCAGCTATTTTCGCTGCAAGTATGTGATTAAATGTTTAGTTCAGTTCATTTGCTGCTAGATTTCTACCTGCGGATGCCAGCCCTTTATTGCAGTAAAATTCACCTTTTAAGTAAGTAACCAAAATACGGCGTCAGCCGTCGCTAACGGCAGTGAGGGGGACTGGTTGACTATAGTCGCCAAGGGCACTGGTATGGTCGACTATAGTCGCCAGCGGCACAGCAAAAGAGTTAAATTAAGTAATTGATCATCAGACTGCACCGGACTTATTACGCTTATCAGTTAATTTTTAGTTTTTTCTTTTACATTTTTTGTTCGTTGCGTGTGGTAGACTAAGCTTTACGTCAGCTTTTTACTGCATGTTAAATACGCACTATAGTAGTAGTAGTAGTAGTAGCTCAGACAATTTCTAACGCACCGTAATATGTTTCCACCAACCATTACAAGGGTGCGATTTCCGCAAACATGAATAACAGTGCCAGCGTAGTATAATGCTTATTATAGGCCTAGTCAATGCAGTTGAACATATGAGTCTTGAGTTGAGACTTGAAAGATACCAGCGACTGATTGCTTCTGGTCTCTGGTGGCAGATACTGTAGTGTCGTATTGTATCGTAAGTAACTAAGGAAGTATTTAATAACAGTTAGAGATGCAAACTTTCAGCAGTTTTCTCTGTGAATCGGTTGACTGTGGAAAAATATTGTGTACTATTACTGCGTGATGTGCCTGATCGGCAGCAGTGCTGTGTGTATATGTCAGGGCCAGCTTGAAGTCCTGCAGCAGTTGCTTATGGTTAATCCACACATTGACGTCAAAGACCATGTCGGTGAAACGGCTTTAATAAAGGTTTGTTGTGTTATATCACTGTTAAGCCCGGTACACACTGGCGACAGAGTCGAATACGACACGGTCGAAAGGACAGTCAACATTTGGGCGACAAAAATTACCCACTTTCGACAAAGTTGACTGAGTTGAACAGCGACAGTCGACGTTCGACAAACCCGCGACAGATCGGCAACAAAGTCGCCACTGTGTACCAGGTCTGGCTGTGTGTCATTTCTGTTTGGACAAATCTTCGTTCGGCAGAACGCCAGGGCATGCATGTCCTTCCAGTCAGCGGCGGATCCAGAATTTTATAATAGGGGGCAGACTGCCGAGCGCCGAAGTTTGAATTTTTACCTGAAAAAGGTGGGTTTTTTTTGGTGCATTCTGGGATGACTTTACGTTCAGAAAAGGCATACAAGACCAGCAGTGTTGATTCTTTATCACAGTTACAGTATCTTAGATTTATGCAAAAATTGCTATGGTCAAATTGCTATGGCCCTCCCCTCTTGAATCCGCCACTGCTTCCAGTAGGAACACAGCTTGTCTGATGATGTTCTGCATTGCACTCCCAGCCGTCCAGAACGACCTACTACTTGCTTATAGTGGTCTTGCAGTAACATTCGCTACTTTGGTCACTCTAATCCTCTTCTGATTGGTTGATTGATTGATTGATTGATTACATCTTACATCTTTCTCAGTACCTTCTAGTGAGCTTAGCCCGATGGGATTGGCCCTTGAGGTGGTTGACTAATCATCATCTTTCAGTGCTGTTACCTGTGATGGGCAGTAACTACCTAATATATAGTTCTAACTGCTTTTAACTACTTGTCAAGGAAAGTAGTTATAACTACTGATTTTAACTACCATCAAAGTAGTTAGCTACTTTAACAGCTACTTTGTACGATGATAATAACTAAGAAATTCACAGCAGTCAATCATACAAAAGCTTGGTAGAACACCAGTCTTTGACCTGCGAACTTTCCCTGTCCTGCGCTCGACCTACAGCTAACGGGTGACCACTTATGTGGGTAAACCGTCCGCTATAGGTCAGCCAACTAGGCCAACTCAGCCTTTCATCCTTTCTGGGTAGATAAGTGATTAGTAAGATGCAATTAGATGTCTGCCACCACAGTCAGTGGTGGCGCCGTTTGGTGAACGGTTACGAGGTAAAGGCAGGCATGGTGCTGTTTGCAGGTAAAACTGTGTGGTCCATGCCTCAGTGCCTTAGAGGTTTCACGACTAGTAGTAGGCGCTGTGTAAATCCACGTTACCTTTATATTTTACCTTTGCTTGTGCTGCTGCCTGGTGAATCCATTTACAAACTGCAGGTTTGCCAGATTTGTTGGCCTTGTTGGTCATACAATACAGTTCATGTACAATAGAGTTTATTAGAACAGGCAACAAGCGTGCATGCCAGCAGTACATTTGTAACTGTGACTGTAGTGTGTGATAATTAAGTAAGTAATGATAATGCACAAACATAAAACTTGAATGTTAAATATGATAAAAGAAATTGCTAAAAAACACTTCAAAACACAAATTAAACATGAAAAAAACACACAAAAAGAAAAACACACTTATGTTAAAAACTTAAAAGACAATCTGATGACTAAAGATTTCTTATGGAGATTAAAGCTGCATGTGGATAACTATAACTGGACGGAATGACCTCTGATACGATCGAGTGTCTGTGGATGCTTGCAGGGTGCTAGAGCCGGTCACCTCGGCGTCGTGGAACATCTACTGGACTATGGTGCTAATGTACCACAGCCACTGTTGACCTCCGGCTTAACACAGCGTGTCAGAGATGTGATGGAGAAACACCTGGTTAAGTATGTGACAGTTTTATCACCCGCTTCATCAGAGACGGCTAGGCGTAGTTGTTTTTGGTAGCAGGTGTTTGTTTGTTTGTTTGTGAGATTATAGGAAAACTGTTATCGATATGAAATTTTCATTATAAATCATCACTGATTCTTGGATCACGCCGTTAAATTTTGGGTCAAATTCCAGGTTACTGGTAAAAAAATGCCAAGGAGAACTTTCAAAGTAAGTAAGTAAGAATATTTCTATTCGGCGCAGTTAAAAGCAGTTCACACTGTGCCGTGGCCTCACATAGAGATTGTTGATGAACAGTTAAATAGCAGTTTCTTTCCCTGTTATTTTTGCTCAGGATAATCTTTTGACTGCAAGCTTCTTGGTCTTGTGGTAGAGTGCTGGTCAGTCACCCACGAAGTAGAATCTTTTGTGCTATTTTCCGTCCGTACATCGGTCACTCTACCAACTTGTCCAATGCCATTCTATTGCCTGGCGCTGCAGATGTTGCACAAAATGCAAAAGCTGACCCTGTTCAACTCACAAGGTGGGGTCCACCATAACTGACCGAGGATATGGTGGTCCTGACCATAACTGACCGAGGATATGGTGGTCCTGACCATAACTGACCGAGAATATGGTGGTCCTGAGTCCTGACCATAACTGACCGAGGATATGGTGGTCCTGACCATAACTGACCGAGGATATGGTGGTCCTGACCATAACTGACCGAGGATATGGTGGTCCTGACCATAACTGACCGAGGATATGGTGGTCCTGACCATAACTGACCGAAGATATGGGCCACAATTAACGAGCAAACAACACGCGCATGATCTCACGGCAGCCGACTGTGTGGGCTGTTTATGCTGTGTAAATTAGCTTCCGGCCTGTGGATGGCAAATAACAGAGTTCACGGATGGAAGATAACATTTATGAGGTCAGTAGGTCACTGAGTAGATAACTGTGTAATTGGGTTAGTAGGTCAGACCAGAGAGTGTCTGTGTCTGTTGTGGTAGGGTGACTGAAGAGTTTGAGCCACACATCTGCGAGGTGCTGTCCGGGGTCGGCGACCTCCGAGGTAGAATCTTTCCAGTTCACTGTGTCAGTCTGAAGGACCCCAGTCCTCACCACTTCACCTTCAAGTTCCACTCCTCGTTTGTCAGACCTGGTAATATTCGTTTCTGTGTTAACTCTTTAATATTCATGTATTTGTTATTGTTAACCTTTATGGGCACATTAAAAAGGCAGAGAGCAACGGGCCATTGTACAGTAATACGGTGATCGGTACACTGGCCGTTGATGGATTGTCTGTTAAATTTGGTACAGCGAGGAGGGGCCTCCTCCTCACTGTACCAAATGTAACAGCCCACCCATTAACGGCCAGTGTACCAACTTCATTGGATGTGGTACTATAACTGGGTTATTAAGACTGTACTTTTAGTGCTTTTAGATGACGGTGAAGGGTACCCGGCTGTGGTTGCAGTGGTCTAGTGGTAGAGTATCGGACTCGTAACCGAGAGGTTGCGGGTTCAACTCACACTTGGTCCAATGCAAGCAACCTTGAGCAAGTTGCTAACCTACTGTGTGCTCAGGTCAACTCAGCCTCCTACCCTCAGCGGAACGGGAAATGAGTAGTAGCTACGGCTAAGGGGTGAAGGCCTAGTGTGGCTGATTGGGGCGATGGTGTGTCTGCTAGCTGCACCATGGGTCCAATTGTCCGTTAGCGTGGCCAATGGATGGCCACATAATGCGCTGCGGCACCATTGGCTCATGCCAATCAGCTGCCACTTCCGAGATTGTAAAGTGCTGCTGGTCACGAGTCTGACTCATGTAAGCGGCGCTACAACAAGTGTACAGACCTTTAGCTTTGGGCTAAACCTTCCAGCTTGAGCATTCATTACACAAATCATGGTATTATATATTTGTGCCTATGCCAGGCCAGACTGGCAGGAGCATAATGTTTTCTACCTGTCCGTCTGTTCGTCTGTCCGTCCGTCGGTTACAAAACTTGTGAACACGATGTTTTGAGAACAAACTAATCACTTCTGATGCAAAGTGGCACAAGTGGTCCACGAGGCACGGGCGTGAAATGGTCCACTTCTGGGACCAGGAGGTGAAGGGTCAGGGTCATGCATGAGGCCACAGTTAGATTCGGAGGCTTGGGGAGGCATCATTCTAGTGTACTTACGTAGAGCGACATTTGATGTTCCACATTTGATGTCCGTGTCTGTGGCTCATGTTGAATATGGCTTGATGCTAAGTGTCCTCTGACGGGAACATCAAATGCACGGGTGTGAAAAAACCGCAATTTTTGGCCAGTGTTTCGCTTATCTCGGAAATGGTACAAGATAGGGCCGTAGTTACTATGGAACGTCAATAGGAACTTGTATGTGATTTATCAAATGGTGTTGTTTCAAATAAGCTTGAATGAGTTAGCAAAATATTCATTAATACGAAGCGTCAAAGAAGCATCGTGCAGCCAGATTTCTGCGACAACTGAGCTTCTTGTTCAACATTATTATTGTCAATCTGCTGCTGCTGCGTCATTTAAGTTGTGTATGCTGGCTTGATATCAGTGGGGGCAAGCATCAAAGATGCGTGGATAGGATGGGGTGCAGAATAGAGTCTCCCTTCCCTGTTGTGTTTCTTATCATAAAATAAATGCATTTATTAATAAAAAAGGCATGTTTTGGTACATTCTGAGATGCTGATGGTAAACTGTAGGCCCTGTGTTGCCTGTCTTTGCATGCAACTGATTCAGTCCAGTCTAAATGTTGGTATGTTTCAGCATACCCTGCATACATGTTAGCGCCGACTATTTACAGCTAGTGCTACTATCAAGTTCTGTTTAACCTGCATATTTTTAGCTCATCCGACCTATAAGGCCACATGAGCTGTTGTCACGGTGAAGCGTCCGTCCGTCTGTCCGTCTGTCAATATTTCACATAAATCGCTTTTTCGCCCACAGTTCTCAACTGATTTCGTTTCTGTTTATTTCATCAAAACTAGACCATTAGCTAAACCTAACGGTCATATAGCTTCTACACTGATTGTCTTAATTACATTTTGTTCTCCTTCTACTGGCACACATAGCGCATTAGAGGTATTTTTAGCATTGATGCGCTATATAAATTTACATTATCTATCTATCGGTCTACAATAAACAAGTGACTTATAGACGGACCAATCGCCGGATGAGCTACACGCCCATTGGGCCTGTCTTCAGTGTAAGCAGGGTCTCGGAAAAGTCTCCAAAGAAACCGTTTTGGGTTTTTTTTTCAAGAAAAAAGCTATAAAAAAAGTTATTGTTGTGTGTGTCTGTGTGCAGATAGCCACATATTTCTATTCCTCTGCCTGGCTCGGGTGAAGTGCGCGTCTGTGCAGTGTGGCGGCCTGTTTGAGTGGTCATTGATCGTTGACGTGATGCTCAACAACCGCCAGCTACAGAGGCTGCTGCCAGAGATGGAGTCGTACTACCTGCTGAACGACTACCTCAGAGACGGCGACAACGAACTCACGTTGAATCTCAGGACTATTCAGCGGGATCATAAGCACGTATGTATATCAACACTGCCTTCATGTACCGCAAAGCATACAGGTAGAGGTAAAGGAGGGCCATACTTCAGAAGCAGCGTAGGTCGGGTGCTCATCTCCCTTACATTAGGCCTGTCTTTAGTGCAAGCAGGGTCTCGGAAAAGTCTGCAAAGAAACTGTTTGGGGTTTTTTGAAGAAAAAATGTATAAAAAGGCTGAGTCAACCTAGCTGGCTGGTTACATACCGAGATGGTGGTTTACCCGTCCACAGACAGTCACCCATCCTGCTACTAACCGGGTCTGACGTAGCGCAACTACGTTGATCGAGGCCAACGCGTTACCACTACGCCAAACCGCCAAAATGGATAAACCACTTTTGTCTGTGATGCATGGCCAGTGCAACTGACGGTTACCTTCCCAACCTGAGCTGGTACTCATCGCGTCTACTCACAGAGTGATGGCCCGACTTACTTGATCTGAGTGGCTGGTTATATACCGAGATAGTTTACCCGCCCGAAGATGGTCACCCATCCAGGCACTAACCGGGCCCGGCGTAGAGTAACTACGTTGATCGAGGCCACGTTACCACTTAGCTAAACCGCCAACAGCATACAGGGTGACTCAGAAATGAGGCCGCTTTAATTGCCCACATCTTTCAAAACATCCCAATTGATTCGTGTGGTGTTTTACACACTTTAAGAGCATTTTGTTGCACAGGCAACTTTAGCTTCGTCAGTTGTGGAAAATAATGTAACGTCACCTGGTGAATGAAAACCGCACTTATCGATTTATGTTAATTGTCCGTTTGTATTTATTTATTGTTACAGTATGCACTATGGTGTGGCTAATTACCACATCGGACTGCATCGGACCCACATAGTACCATGGTGCCGCATCGGACTTGGACTGAGCACCTAGACCTCAAAATTGCCCGCTTCGTGGGTCGGTTAGTGTCAGGACCCCGCCTCGCAGGTCTGATAGGGTCAGGAGTAAGGGATAGTGACCGTTTCCAAAAAAAAATGCCCACCTGGTGGGTTGGTTAGGTCGCAAGATGTGCTTGTGTGATCAAAACGCAGATATTTTTGAGGTGCGAATGAATCTCTATGGGTCTTATGCAGTCATTTTGAGGTCCAGGTCCTCAGTTCAGGTCCGATGTGGTCCAATGCGGTAATTAGTCATAATACTCCTATGCACTATGCTAGTTACCTGCGCCAACAAGGTGGAGGTTGTGATCTTTCATTCTGTCTCTCTGTGTGTAATTCTGTGAGCAGGATTACTTTAAAAGTAATGAGCCGATTTCATTGAAACTTGGTGCGTGTTATGATTGAGTGGGCCTACCAGTGGGAACAACCAATTGTCTTTTGGTGCGTTTCTGGTCCCAGATACGGATTCCAGATTAGGTTTCCATTATCTTCACCATAGCAGAATAAAGGATTTTAGGAGATTTATTAGCATTTCTCATACAGACACCACCCGATTTTTACGAAACTTGCCGAAACGACTGATGCCGACAAGGTAATGAATCCACAACATTTTGGGAGAGATGTGGCAGACATCTGGATCTGGATTAATCCAGCTATCCGAATTCGAATCCCAGATCACTTTTGGTTGAAATTTTGACGCTGGCGGAGGTTTGTGCACTCTAAGCACAAACTAGTTTATCATCCACTCAGATCCTGATGGGTAGCCACCACTTTGTACTGTACGCACCAAAAACTGAAGATTTATTAAATAATTTTAAAAATTACAAAATATTTTAAACAGTCGCATGACGAAATGTCTATCAGTTTTCACATGTCATTGGTTGGAGGAGAGCGGTAATGGGCGGGGCCTCGTATGCAAAATACCACGGCTAAGTCCCATGGCGGGCTCCATAGGGTCGATGCTGCTATATTTATTTGTTTATTTAGGCCACTCTAGAAATTGTCTGATTGATTGATTGATTGACTGATAGCGTGTCAGCTCTATGCTATATGTGTGAGGACAAGAGAGCCGCTGTGGACTAGGTGCGTGTTATGTGTGTCTCTGCAGTATAGCCTGCTATTGAGCGTCTATGAGATCAAACTGCATGTGCCTCCGAGCATCACATCACAACCATAGCGCTGCTGCCGCTGCCGCTGCTGCTGCTGCTGCTGCTGAGGAGGAGGAGGAAGAGGATGAGGATGAGGATGAGAAGGTGTTGAGAATAATATAACAGTTTACAAGGGCGCAATACAGTGTACGGAACTGATACTTTGCAAAACAGTTCGTTGCCGTTTTATTATATCAAACACGTGACAGTGTCGGGCATTAATTGACTAATTGTGATATATTTCATGAAAATGTAAACTAACGTTGTCGTGAGCCAGTTTCTGACAGTGGTTCCAACTGTTCCGTGCCGCTGGACCAGCCACGCAGATAAATGTGTAATTTATTTGTTGTTTAACCATTCAAAACCGTAGAGCAACGGACCATCGTATAGCAATACAGTGGTTGGTACACTGGCCGTTGATGGGTGGGCTGTTACATTTGGTACAGCGAGGAGGGGACTGGGCGAAGCCTCAGCCCGCCCCGGCCCCTTCTCGCTGTACCAAATGTAACAGCCCACCCATCAGCGGCCAGTGTACCAACTTCGTATTATTCAATGTAGCACTATAATTGCCTTTGGAGTCTAAAGGGTTAATGCTGTGCATCGTTTGTTGCATTCTGTTGGTTATATATCAGTTTCGGTGTTACATCGAAACTGAAGCAAAAACTGACCAACAGGCATTAAGTAAAGCAGAAGGCCACTGTTGGGCCTACTGATTTTTTTCTTAATATATCTCATGCAAAGTGATTTTGGCTGTTTTTAAGATATGAGTAGTGGTCCCACTTTTTGGGCCACCCTGTGTATAAGTAAGTGGTACTGAATGTGTACATTTTGCGTGATTGTTGACAATTTGACAGTCTTTGAGTGATACTCTAAGCCCGCCTATTACTCGCTCGTAGTTACCGCAGCGCAGCGGTACACTAAGCCCGCCTATTACTCGCTCGTAGTTACCGCAGCGCAGCGGTACACTAAGCCCGCCTATTACTCGCTCGTAGTTACCGCAGCGCAGCGGTACACTAAGCCCGCCTATTACTCGCTCGTAGTTACCGCAGCGCAGCGGTACACTAAGCCCGCCCATTACTCGCTCGTAGTTACCGCAGCGCAGCGGTACACTAAGCCCGCCCATTACTCTCGCTCATAGTTACCACAGCGCAGCGGTACACTAAGCCCGCCTATTACTCGCTCGCAGTTACCGCAGCGGAGCGGTACTGTTTTTGGCACAGTGCATGTGGGTCTGTCTGTTGATGGGTCTGTGTGTCCGCCTATTTACTTTATTTTTTGACCGCAGTGTTCTATTTTGCTATCACATTTTGACCTTGAAAGGTCAAAGGTCAAGATGAAGACCACCTTTAAGTTATCTTGTCTCACATACAGAACGGTCACATACAGAACTCACCACCGGTCATCCTGCTTATCTGTGCACGCTACTACACCATTACACCACTACACACACTCTACGGTCGACTAATCAATTTTTCCCCGACGTGCCGCGATTTTGCACTGAATTTGGTAAAAGATCGTTTAGTTACTTGGCTCTGAAATGGTCTAGGTCTACCTCTTGATATCAGACTTTCACCCACTTTCGACACCTTTAAACGTTACATTTTCAAATATCCCATCAACACCCTTACCATGCTGCCCACCTAGTGACTGACTGCCAGCGCCACTGATTCAGTATCATTACTGAACTTGCGCACTTTATACAACTTTATTCACCATCACATGGTAGCCAAGGAAAAAATAAAACAGCTAAAATGTTCATCATCATCATCATCATATATTTGCTCAAAAAGACAGAATATAAAGCTATGTATAATAATAATAGGCCTAATGGGACAGAACTCATTAAAATGGCGAAACAGTTTTTTGACCCATAGCTCCGCGACAAACAGTCCAATTTAGTGCAACAAAAGAACAGACTGTTCCTCGGCGGTCCCTCAGTCTCGGCGGTCCCTCCGTCGTGCCGCTGCACGCGACCAGACAGTTCCTCGGCGGTCCCTCAATTGTGCTCGGCGGTCCGTCAGTCGTGCCACTGCACGACCAGACTGTTCCTCGGCGGTCCGTCAGTCGTGCCGCTGCATTTTGCCGGTTGAAAGGTTAAAGTTCAAGGACGCGAAAATGCTGAAATTGTATTTTGGCCATAACTCCGCTGCAAATTGTCTGATTTAGTTACAAGTACAGACCACAATAGTCCAACAGTTCTGGAGGCAGATATGCTGGCTGTGTTTCACGCTGTAGATTTTCTTGTTAGTGGAAGCTGGTATTGTTTTCAGTGCGTCTGTCTGTCTGTCTGCATGTGTGTACGTATGTTTATCAACAGACGAAAATTTCTGGATACATGTCTTGTAATGTGGACCACCATAGAAGTGGTTGCGAATATTTTGACAGGTGTTTATACTTTTGTTTGTTTTGCTGAGTCAGCAAAATTTCGTTAGCACGATGGTGTTAGGGCCGGTATACAGTGGCGACAAAGTCGAAAGTGGACACAGTCAGTTTGTTGTAATTAATTGAAAATAAAAGCATTTGGTGCTGTAATTGGTACAGGCCAATGAGAGATGTGTCATATATATATATATATATATATATATATACCGATATTTGGTGGGTTGACCCTACCATGTAGGGCGGATGGGATGGCAAGACACGAAATGTGGGGAGAACCCATACGCGGGAC
>Ga0209149_1000282_pt1 | contig 20241 bp, 14 predicted proteins | sample WorMetTyACAVOLI2_FD_187423 | JGI IMG/M metagenome (GOLD analysis project Ga0209149, IMG submission 187423) | Marine gutless worms symbiont microbial communities from Max Planck institute for Marine Microbiology, Germany - Olavius algarvensis... ... | reverse complement strand
CGAAACCACGTGATACGGGTTGGTGCACCACGCGATATGCCTGTTTACTTCCCAGCTTTCGCTGGTACCAAATTATACTGCTTGGTGACAGAGGCGGTAGGGTGTGAACAACTTGCCTAAGGTTGTTACGCAGCAGCGTCGCAGCCGGGGCTCGAACCCGCGACTACTAGATCGCAAGTCCGACGCCCTACCACTAAGCCACCGCACCACCCAAGTATTCAACTTACGGTTTATAATAGAACAATAGCGAGATTTATTATAGACGATAAGATTGTTTATCAGCGAGTGAGATGAGAGATGCGATTGGCTACAGACAACAGCTGAGCACGGCATCGTTTAAAGCATTTAGCTGGAGATCACGAGATCACGGTGAATTATCCTGTGCACACTTGAACAGAGAACAACAGTTAGATGCGAAATCTCACGAGCTGATCGGTGCCTTTTTGGCTTATCCACCTGACTGAGCACAAGGTCCTCCAGTGCTATGCGACGTACGCGGTCTAACACTGCCTGATTGTCGGACAATTGTACCAGTCTTGCGGATTTAAGCAGACTGTCGATGCTTTCAACTTTCCAACCATTGTCAGGAAATTCACTCAACGTCCTTCGTTCACCGTACTGTTTTGACAGATAGAAATTTTTAATCCAATCTCACCATCCTGTGAAATTTTCATGATTTTGTTTAATTTTTTACACATATTTAGGTTTCGACAGTTTCTCAAGGTAAAGTAGGTACATGAAATAGGTAAGGTGGAAAAATAAAAACATCTGTATGGCCTACACTCTCAGTAATAAGTATGCCAAAAATTGTTTCAAAAAAAAATTATAGTTCAAGTTATCATCGAAGACATAGTCACATGTTTTCTTTGGAACACAGTGTATAATAAGCCAAATTAAATGGGGCCACTTTTCATTTCTGCTTGTAACAATGAACGTATCCGTCAAATTAAATGATTCTTGGAACGTATAAAGTACATAAAGCAACAAGTGACATGATGCCAATTTCATCTTAATGAAAGCACAATGCGCTAGATGGCGCCATGTCTATCAACACGTCTGACATAGGCTGACAGTCATAAAAGTTAGTGATAGGTCTAATTTGCAAAGAAACTCGTGCTGTACAGCTTGCACTCCAAAAATACTTCAAGACACAATCTGTAATAGCAACAGTTAGTGCAACGTGTGTTAAATGTGTCCACCATTCTTCCACGACACTGCAGAAGGCGATCGCGCTGCAGTGGCGTGCACTATCACGGCGCTTCAGTGACGAGAGCATCAGCGAATGGAGATGCCGCCTGCAGTGTGTCGTGGATCAGAAAGGCGAACACACTGAACACACATTTCGCTAACTGTCTGTATTGTAAAACATTCTTTTTACACACGATGCATGTTGAAGTATCTTCTCGAGTACAGTGCGAGTTTCTTTGCAAATTAGGCCCATCAGGCCACCTGTATCAGACGTGCTGATACACGTGGCGCCCTCTAGCGTGTTATCAACTGTTACGATTGCTTTCATTAAGATAAATTTAGCATCATGTCACTTGTTGCTTTACGTAGTTTAAATGTGCCAAAATCATTTAATTTTATAGGTGCGTTCAATTGTTACCAGCAAAAATAAAAGGTGGCCCCGTTTAATTTGGCTCACCTGTTAAAAATATCAGGCACAGGCGTATAATGTGGGTATACCAGTGAGGTAAGCAAGGTCGCGGATGATTGCCTTCTCCTTGCGAAAGTCAACAACTTTGTGATTGAGCTTGACAGATGCCAAGCCAGTCGCTGGAAGTGGCGACATCTTCTGCATGTTCTTCACCAGTCTGCACGCAGACCACAACATACAACAAATGGAACTCAGGCCCGTAGCCAAGGGGGGAATGGGCAGTCAGAGTGGTTGGACGACCCCCCCCCCCGGGGCTAAAAGGTCACTTTTCCACCAACTGTTTGAGTGTTAACATCTTGAATATCGTCCGTCTGTGAAATAGAATTAATAAAATCGAGTAGACTTACAATGTACAGTTGAGCTTTGACCACAAAGTAACGTTATCAATCATTATTATTTTAAACACTGAGGACGAGGTTTCCCCTGGACAGCCACTGTGAACTCCAATTTTCAAACCGTGAGTCTGAGGAAAACGACCACCCGTTATCTGAAGGCTGGCTACAGGCCTGTCTTAGTCAGTTAAACAGCTGTATGTCAATGACTGCAGTCTAGCATTATGTTGTATTTGTCTGCTGTATATATACACCGTGTCCACATAAAAAAAGGTGCCACAGATTTTTTCACAATGACTTACAAATATGCACAGATTTTTATGATTTTTGGTACACAACTTTGCAAATGAATACTAATCATATTGGTAAACTTACATTTCGTGCCATGTATATCTCTTACCTGGTGATGTAATGGTGACGTAATGTTAACATCGCTGAAATCATGCCATTTACCGTGCACGTGACACTGTCACCGTGCTGCAGAGAGAGAGAGAGAGAGAAATGTCAAGAGTGATGTGGCTATCCAATTCACCATATTTGAATCTGATGGACTACAGCATCTGAGGTATCCTTCAAGAGAGGGTCTACCATTTGCGTATCCATGATGTGAAGGAGTTGAAAGAACGTCTGCTGAGCGAGTGGAGGTTGCTGGACCATGCACACCATCATTGTGCCAGCAATTGTGCAGTGGTGTAGTCATTTGAATGCATGTGTTCGTGTGAATGGTGGACATTTTGAACATAAATTTTGAGCCCCTGACTTTTTGCTGTGTTTTGTTTGTTTCATCGATACTAGTTCCCCTAAATGTGATCGATATAAATATGTGCAAAGTGCTAATATTGTGTCATGTGTTAGTTTTGTGTCTGAGACTTTTACATGTTACCCTTACGCATACCCTTTTCATCTCTGCTTTTAGTTGATTTTATTTATCATTTTTTTATTACGTATTGACATTTGTACTGCACCGATGTTCTTATTTTTGTAACCGGCACACTATAAATTATTTATGATATGATATATGGTAGCAACATAATGAATGTGTGGCAGGAAACTCTTATGCCAATGACTTTGGCATTATCTTGTGAAGCTGTGCACGAAAATTATGAAACTCTGTCAATATTTGTAAAAGTTACGGCAAAAAAATCAGTGGCACCTTTTTTATGTGGACACGGTGTATATATAGCCTGATTTCTTTATCTTTTTGTCGTCCAAGTCGTGGGTTGATGAAGAACGTGGAATTGCTGTTTTGGACGTGCAGAAATCCATTTGATATCTCGCGCAAAGAACTACTGACTCACATTCAGCGGATGCGGGTCAATTTCATTAAGGCAGCACTGTCTGGGATCCAGCTTCAAGAAGCCGGTACACATCTTATTGTTTGAATTAAAGTTAATTTCCATTAGCATGCTGTGCTGTGCTGAACTGTAAGACTAAGTGTCCATGTTGCTACGGATGTATTTGCATGGCTGATATGGTGGAAGGTGGTACTTAACTCGTCACCTCCATGGTTTTGTCGCAACTCGGTTATGCCAGCGCTACACTTATAGGCATTTCTAGACGTCTCCAGGACCAGCCACGGTCAGCTGACAGTACTTAACGCATCAGCAAGAATGATTTACCACGGTCGCATGTACGACAGAATCAAAAATTACGACCGAATCTCACCATTGCTGCACAACCTGCACTGGCTGCTCGTCCCGGAACGTAATAAATTTTGTCTGGGCGTTCTAGTGTTCCGTTTCCGCAACAACACAGTGCCTGCTTATCTGTCAAACGATCTGCAGTGGGCAACTGAGGACGACACACGATGACGTCTTCGGTCTGCTTCATCACAAGCTGACAGTGCGTCATTCCCGTCTTACAATGGCCGGTGATCGTGACTTCGGCGTTGCTGCCCCCCGCCTGTGGAACAGTCTCTGTACTGAAGTCATCTCTCCATCATCTTTGGCACTTTTCAGGAAACGTTCGCAAACCCATCTATTCCAGCAATCATTCGCATAACATTTACTAACTTTGTAACCTGTCCTTGAAGCATTTCCCTTACATCAGGATAATCTTATCGTTTCTGAACTGAACTTAACTTAACCTTGGACTTGGCCAATTTAAGTTTTTCGTCACATTACAGACATTGTCGATTTCAATGCAATCATGAGAGACACTGATAACATGTCTGTCTCATCATCTTGTCTTTACTATACAGTTAGTCATTTCTGATTTTGTGACAGCATTTTTGTGATCTTTCTTTGTTATGTGGTCAGTGCAGTAACTTTATATTGCTTGTAAATTTACTCGACTGGTTGACTGTGAGTCTTGCTGCCATCTGCGTTCGGCCTCGTTGTTATCACTGAGTGTTTACCATCCGTTACATGCAGCCAGTCGCGACGAGGCTTTACTGTTGCCGCAGCCCAACTTTGGAACAGTCTGCCACAGCTTGTGACTTCGTTGTCATTACTACAAGTTTTCAGATGTTGTCTGAAGACCGATCTGTTTTCTGTTTCCTACCCTTCACATTCTATTTTTGTGCGGTGGTGCTCATCATTTCGGACACTTAAATGTTTTTTGTTACTTATGATTGACGCTTTGTGCCCGGTGTCACCATGAATACATGCTGCTGCATTGTGAAGTAAGTAAGTAAGTAAGTAAGTAAGTAAGTAAGAGCGATTAACATGTCCAACATTGTCCATAAATGACAGTGTCACTTCACGGGCACGACAACAGTAATTATGGGTAACAGAGTTCGAAGAAGTATGTCTTCAAGCGAGAGCAGAAGACGGGAAGTGACGGAGCAGATGTGATATGCTGCAGAAGACTGTTCCAGATCTGTACACAGTGGCAACTGGAAATGCTCGGTTGCTGTAGGTTGAGAGTCGGGTATGGGGAACAGACAGTAACAGTACACAGAGCGGAATTGCACTTATAGTGCTGGTGAATTGTACGGTAATAAAAGTATTAACTGTGCATTATGTGGTCTTCTGTGTGGTACAACAAGAAAAGATGACAAACTAAGTGAAGTGATGATACGTGACAAATTATTGAGATGTTTCTGAGATGGTACCGTCGTCGCTGTTCTCTTTGGCACATATTTAATGTATGCTGAAGTGGTGGGACATTGTGGACGTGAAGACGTAACAAAAGATGGAGAACTACATATGGAAGAATCTGTAATTCACGGAATAGGAAGTGGTACAATTGTGGTTGACTTCGATAAAGGGATCCACTGCCAGAAAAAGAAGGATCGTGTGATTTTTATGTCTCGTAGCATGCTAAGTCTGTGCCTGACGTATTATTACGCCCCCGCCCATAGGGAAGGGGGCAATAAGCATTGCTTTTATCCGTCCGTCCGTCCATCCATCTGTCACGTACGTAGTCGGTAATTTGAGCGTGTTCAAATTCGGAACTAAGGTTCCCCACCTTTGATGTGACTCACACACCAGTTTCAAGGTCAAGGTCACCAGGCACATTAATACTGAAACATATTGTCTGCCATGTCTTCTAAACGGCAAGGCCTACGAACTTCAAACTTGGTATACGGATGGAGGACAACGACCTGCATCAGCCACAGGTGCTTGAACTCCAAGGTCAAAGGTCAAGGTCGCAAGGTCACGTGATCAGTCTGAGCCATCTTGGCCCAATGCTGTACCTGTGTCTTTAGAGACCGGTGGCCGTGGGGGCAGACTGTGTTGGCCGAACCAAGCGGCCACAGTTCTTGTTGTGTGAAATTTGATGGATGATAGCTTTTTGGTTAATAGGTATATCGAGATTTGACTGCTACTGCATGTCTGTATAGAACTGCTGCACAGAACTTCGGTGCAGAACATGGGCAACTACCAGGAGTATGTGAAGCGACTACCTCCTCCGATGCGTGAGATTGAGACTCAGCCAGCCAGGCAGCACACGTTTGGAAACCCTTTCAAGGTCAACAAGGTAAGCAAATAGATTTGTTCTTGAGCGATGTGCCTTTTCAGGCAGGTCCAGGCCTCCAGTGATGCCAGTCTTCTCTGTCATGAGCTCTTTTCTTTATACGAGGGTCATTCGATAAATAAGTTACAAAACGGCGTAAGTCTGTTAATTTTCAGGCTATGAAAATTCTGAAATATACATTTTGCGGGGGATTTAATTCTGAGTACGAGCTATGAGTTTTATTACGATGACATCACTATGACAACATTTATAAACGTTAGATATCACAACGTTGCCGTTGAAATCATCCCACAAGGAACAGCCTTCTGTTATTCATTTGCTGTAATCAAAAGGACTTAGCACAAAATGCCATCCAGTCTGAGATGCATCCAGTATATGGTGACAAGTATTTACAAGACCAGCAATACATGTTTGGTGTAAAAAGTTTATTCATGGTCGAAACAGTGTTGTTGATGAATAACCTGGTCGCCATGTTGTTTCGACGACCGATGCAACGATCACAGCGGTCGATTCCCTCATGCGGTCAAACCGGCGTGTGATGGAATAAATGTTTACATGAATTTGGACGATACGTTGAAAAATGAAACATTAATGTTTGACGTTTAAACACGTTTACTTGTTGGACTTGTTCACTTTTCTCGTTTAACTCACAATGCTGTTCAACACTTGCAAGTTGCAAAAGAAAACTGCTGGACAAAATACTGCACTGACTGACTGCATTATAAGTACAAGTGACATCACAGTAATGAGGTCATCGTCATAAAAATTTCAGTATATGTCCCCAATTAAATTCTCTACAAAACGTATATTTCGGATTTTTCCTATTTTAAGAATTAATGGAATGGCGCCGTTTTGTAACTTATTTATCGAACGACCCTCGTATATTTATATTCCACGTCGTTGCTCTTCATCCAGTCTTTCATTGTAGCACTCTGTCTCCCACGAGTTCTTATCCCTTCCATTCTGTCTTCTAAAAAAAAGGGATTAACTTCTCAACACCTGACCTAACCAATTTTTCTGTCTTTGTCGGATGGTGCTCATCAAGCTTCTGTTTTCATCCACCATGTCCAAAACATCTTGATTGGATCGATGTTCAGTCCAACTGATTTTCATTAACCTTCTCCAAATCCACATTTCATACGATTCCAGTCGTTGAATGTCCACCTTCCTCAACGTCCATGTTTCTGAGGCATACAAAAATATATTTGTAAGGTTGGATAAAAATACTAGAGAATGCATTTGCCATCTTGAAACCTGTGCCACCACGTGTTCTATATAATGGCAGGTTGAATATCGTGTACAGAGGTGGTTTAGTGCCATCTGAATATGTTTGATTTTTTGTGACACTACGAAATGTTATTGGTTAGATTGATTAAGTTTAGTAGAATTTGCATCATACTGTTAGTTTGTATACAAGAACAGTAATTGATCTGTAGTGAGAAAAGTTTAATTTGTCAGTTCGTGATACCAGCAACAAAAGTAGTTCAGATAAATGCTCTGTGTTTATCTCTTTGTATCTGTGGTGATACTTCAGCGCTTAGTGACTATCTCGGCACTTAATAATAATAATATAATAATAATCGCGACAACTTCTATGGCGCCGTAACACGTATACCGATTCAAGGGCGCCGACTTAGTGACTATCTGCTTTTTTAGCGCCGTTATATAAATATCCTTACTTACTTATTTACTTACTTCAGCTATGGAAATGAAATTTATTAGCAGTATCCAGAATGCTTGCTTCAGCACATCTGATGTGTTCTCTGCAGAACTTGATGATTGACGAAGCTGATGAAGCGATGCCGGGACAACAGTCGTCGCGGAAACGATCCGCTGCTGAATCTCCGTCTTGTCCACGTCCTAACAAACGCAAACCTGGTAAGTTCAACTGCTAACAAGCTGTGCAGTGTAGATTTTTCTCGTTGCTGTTTTGCTTATCATTTGCGCTGTATTCATATGTCTGCATTTATTGGTTTCACTTTGTGTTGTTGGTTGTTAGGGCCGTTGCCAAAGGACGTTCCTGTCCAGACGCTGCTGTCTCCTGTGCGTGAAGTGTCCACACCTCCGCCATCACCTCGCTATGACACCTACAACGACACAGTGTTAGAACTCGGTAAAAAATTACACGCAGTTGACTTGTCATCAGTGTTTCATCTGTATCTGGAGACAGTGTTGATTGCTCTGGAATTGTCAACTGTATACGGCTTTGATCGTGCTTGGTTTAGCTCTCCATCTTCCAAGTGCCCCTGTGTCTTCTGTCTTCGTGGAGCTATATATATGTATATATTTAAAAAAAATTTGCTTACATCCTTCTCCTTACCTTTTAGTTAGCTGAGCCTGGTGGGATTGGCCCTTGACTTGGTTGACTAACCATCGTCCTTCAATCTTGCAACACTGTTGGTTGGGTCATCTGACCTGTAAAATCGTCTCCACAAGGACCTATAATGTGTTGAATATCACATTAAACTACTATACCATACCATACCTCCACTCTGTAAATGGTGGCGCCACCCCAGTTGTGAGCATGGAGATATAACCTGCTTGATCAGATCTTTGCGGCATCCTAGTGGGCTATTGCCACTGTTCGGAGATCCGTGAAATCAGCTGATGTGACTGTGCTTGTGTTGTTGATGAACGACTTCCTGTTTAATCCAGTCATCAGTGGTTGAGTGAAATATGAAGTATCCTTGTAGACTGTATTTTGTTTACCTGTAAAGGTGTGTATTTTGTAGAATATGACGACGAAATTTACAGTGATGGTCACATAGCAGCGGATGTAGACGACAGTGCAGACTTACAGTCACTGGATATTTCTCCACAGCTGAACCACTTATATATCAAGGCCAACGGTGACCTTGAGAACGACCTAGATACCGTCAACGTTATGAAGCAGTGTGGTGTGCCTGTCAGTGCCAACGCCATGCAGCGTCAGTCTTCCGTCGATGGTGCTGTCGTTGGTCCCGTCAATGGCCTCCAGACTCATGAACATAATATCATCGTGCAGAGGATGGCAGTTGTGGAAGTAAAAAAACCAGGAAAAGGTCGCGTGTTCTGTAGATATAAAAATATACCTAGACATTTTGTATGCTTAGAATATGTAAGTAAGTAAGTAAGTAACAATGTACTGATTCTTCTTCTTCTCGTATGCGTGTCATGAACCATAACTGGTCAGCCACGAAACAGCGTCTTCATCTGCAGAGTTTAGCTGAGATAAGCCGCCATTCAGTTTTGTCACGGGACAAGATCGACAATGTGGGACATCATCTGGGTCTCACCACAAAGACACAGATCAGTGTCTATAAGTCACCATTTCCTTCTGCAGGCACCACAGTGTACTGATCAAGGAGATACTACCATGTCAAACACATTGCAGTGGCACTGTACAAAATTAAACAAAACGAAAAGGACAGAAGCGCCGACAGTAGTTGCGGGCAGACAACAGTTATACTGTGCAGTACAATCAGGATCGCCTAATCGTAGTCTAATGACGACCGAAAAAGTAGTCTTCAGCTCGCCATGGAATGTCGTCAGCAACGGTGCATTCCTGACAGATGATGGCAGGCTGTACCATGCACCTGCCGAAGCCACCGGAAAGGCACATTCGTACCAGTGTGTACCAGTTATAACTGCAGGATGAGGTTTTATGGGGAAAATATGCTTTTGTATAATGGTCATAATGTTCCTTATGTCAGTTCGGTCATATCCACTATGCCCATCCTGTTGAAAAGACTAAGAAACCTCATGTCAATTGGTGAACCAATGTTTTGGCTAGAAATTCTATCATTAGATGTTACCTTATGGAGTGATCAGCTTCATAAGGTGAAACCATTAACTCTTTTTATGGTTTGCAAGAGGCATTTGCGATCACATTGGGGAACGGCACTGCGCCAAACTGATGAAGTGTCGGCACTGCATGCCCCATCGGTAAAGGTAAAATCTTATTCTTCTCGTATGCGTGTCATGAACCATAATTGGTCAGCCATGAAACAGCGTCTTCATCCGCAGAGTGTAGCCGAGATAAGCCACAATTTAGTTTCGTCATGGGAGAAGATTCGATAATGTGGGACATCTATGTGTCTCGCCACAAGGACACAGATCATTGTAAGTCGTCATTTCCTTCTGCAGGCACCGAAGTGTCTCTTAAGCCCATGACACACGGGCCAACATTGTCAGCCCACATTGTCGGCTTACAGTGTTGGCTCGTGTGTCGCGGCAGCCGACAAGTGCAAAATTTTTGACGAAAAAGCACTGCAATGCAATCCATTTCCGTTTGACGGCCGACAATGTTGGCCTGTGTGTCGCGGTAGTCGCCAATGTCGGCCGACAAACCCGACTTTTAATTGTTACTTTCTTGTTGTTTTTTGCCGTTTTTCTCAGGAAAGCTGTGGCATTTTGTCGTGAAATTTCCCAGATTTGTCGTTGGGTGTGCTATCCACATGGGTCCAACGTGATTGATTTTTCTTGTGCGATATCCCACAAAAATATGTATCTATAAATATATATCATTGTGTCAATGATAGTAGCAAGAGTCGTTTCTTTGCTGAAATTCTGCAGTTTTTCTTCAGTTTTATACTGAACAAAATACGACGTAATGACTAATATTCTTTTTCTTTTTAAAATTTTTTGCTGATGGTTGTCAGACCTCAGTGTCGGCCGACATTGTTAGCCGCCAAAATGACAGCCAACAATGTTGGCCCGTGTGTCGCGGGCTTTAGTGGTAATGCTAAACACTTTCGTGACCGTTATGTTTACCTTAATATGAGGCTTGTTACGTAAATAAGTTACTGTACGTTTTGTGGGAATTTAACGTGAATTAGGGCTGCACGACGATTAATTATTATTAATTGCAATCGATCGACGATTAAAAACAGTCGCAGTTAATCTCAGCTGTTCGTGGGCGTTATGAAGGATATGGTTTGATTATTGTTCAGTCGGCTGTGTGTTTCTTTTCACAGTCGTAGAAGTTTTTTTTTAATTTAAAATGTGTTGTTAGTTAAACTGTCTGCCTAATAACATTTACGCTTTCTTATTTTACTTTTTCCTCTTGAACTTTGTATCCGGTGGCAGACTAACCACCTGATGGGTCTTAAGGTTCAGCCTTGCATGGGTCATGTCGCACGGCTTGGTGTATTTCACTGATCATAAAGAGTCCGCACGATCACAGTCAATTCACTGCTTTGCACGCATCTTAGACACAGTAGCATTTCCATATAATAGGTACAGTTCACCTGAAGACGCGTAACTGTGCTTGGGAAGACATGCATAAGTTTTAATTTTGGTGCTGTCATAAGCGTGAGTGGCATGATCACAAGCACGAATACTGGGCTCCAACTTTTAAGGGCCCTTGTAAGGCCGTGATTAAATTATGTAATTGTGATTAATCACTAGTTGCGTTAATTGTCACGTTAACACGATTGATCTGCAGCTCTAATGTGAATGTTTCATTATGGCGAGTAGAACTGCATGGTGTATGACCTGCTGAGAAATTAACGTATTTTGTGTTTATGTGACAGATTTTGCGCAGTTATTTCGCATGCTTGACGGTCTCGAAGGCAGTGCGGACGAGTGCTCTGCGTGCATAAGGACCGTGATGCGTGAGGCCGAGCGTTTCAAGCGCCAATCGTTGGCGCAGAAACTCAGAGACTTTCTCGAGCGACGATTATCTCAGCCGACACGGCATCCGTCAGCTGTCGTTTTGACCGCTGCCGCATCTGGTGCGTCGTCGGCGTCGGCGTCGCCGCTGTCTCGGACATCACACAGCGGTAGCAGTACAGCAGTTAACTGCAACCATAGGCCCGATGCAGTTTAGTTGGCTTCGTAACCATCATCTGCAACGTCTTTCATCAGACAGTCGCCATTTGTAAACGTTCGCCAGTCTTTCAGCATCAGCAGCGCAGCAGCATTGATGCGTTGTCACAGTGACTGCATCCGTCAACGAGCTTGTTGTTCTGTTAATTACCACATTTTGATGAACTGTATTGTTGTTATCAAGCTAGTGTTAGTACTTGTGGTGTATGCTGTACCTCACAAATATTCATACCAGCGGTCAGTAGAGTTACAACTTTCAGCACTTTGTCTGACAACTTTTCGGTACATATTGTGGGACGTAAACATTTTGTTGCCATAGGTAGAACATGTTGTGGTTGCATGCATTATCTTAATTGTATAAATGTGCTTGTGATAGTGGTGTATAAATACCGTAATAAAAGCTGACATTAATGGGAGGATGCTATCAATGAAAATAAACCGGTTTGCATCTTGGTCTTCTACTCTTTGATGTTGAGTCATTCTATTTGCATGCAATAATTGCACATTGTAGAAGAAGGCTTGTCTTCGTGAGTAGATGCTAGTTATTATGCAGCCCACCTGTTAGGAGAATGCAACAAGCATTGCACTCCATGTGTCTGTCCGCATGTGCTGTAGCTGCTCCTCACTTGAGAACAAAATCTCCACAAAGCTCAAAACTGACATAAAGGAAGGTCACAAGAACGTGCCATAGCTAACAGATGGGTGACCTTTCGGTCTTCAAACTGTGTATAAATGTTGCCCTACTTAACGACAATTAACGAGGACTCTCACAGTTGTATGGTAAACATATTGCTATATGTCTGTGCTTGCCATTTGGCCTTATAACTCGAGAAAGTCACATCGTAGAGAACTGAGATTTTTACAGTTCCATGTGGGCGGTAACTGGCAGCACTGTTTCAGGTCAAAGGTCAAGATCACAGCTTGATGTACAATGTAGATACTGACATAGGATCACAGTATTTTTTAACATATATTAAATAAATAAGATGACAATGGTATTGAATAATTTACGAACCTTCGGTTGACACCGTCGTTTTTCTTTCATTTGTAATTTTAACTCGTATGGAAAGTTTGAGTTTTGTAGTAATATATTCTGAAGCATAAGTAATGAGTGGATCGGGTTTGACGTCAGAGGTCAAGGACTTAATGCTGAGACAGTAAATGTGCCATAACTTTGAATGAAAGATCATTAGATTTTAAGAAATAATTATTCTAAGTGGTTGGCTAGGAAGATTGTCTTCGAAGTGGCCTACAGTGTGTCGAGTGGGATGTTAAACCGTACTATACCACACAACGATCACAAGGTCATCTTATTGCTCCCATCTAGTGTATGTTTGGGCTTTTAAATTGGCTTAAGTCTCACGAATGAAACGATGCCGAAGGTTCACATTTGGTATGCAGGCTGTGCGTAACCAGTGTGACGCACGATGTCATTTTGTTGTCGAAATTAAATCACCGCGTCTGTCTCATAAAGCCGCGGCACAAAATGTGCCAAACGAAATGGTCATGCCTTCTTTAAAATACGGTGGTAATGTCGTATTTGTGAATTAACACCTGCCAAAAGGTCAAGGTCTTGAGTTCAACATGTTAGTAACCCGGCAAACACACCATAGAATAGTGCAAACACACTACAGAATAGCTCAGTGGCAGACACGTTGACTTGGTGAGTATGTTATTCTTTTGCAATAGTGATAGTGGAACTGTCAAAAAAACGTGGAGGTCAAGTAATGGGCAGTTAAGTAAGCGATAGGTATGTGTGTGTGTGCAAAAGAATCCTGCAGCAAGTGAATGCACTGAGTACCGAGACTTACAGAATGTTACATTCTGCATCTTTCTGATTTAGTGATCAGTGAAAATCTTCATCGTTGTAGCCATCATACTTGCTACTGCCATATTTCTTTTGCGGAAATCAATGTGAACTCGGTGTGAAACTCATTATTAAACACAGACACTGTATATTATTCTATCACTACATTTTTTTACATGACATACCTCACAGCCAGTGATGCCTGGCAGCTCAAAACATCTGTGTGATAAGTAGTCTCTGATAGTTGTCTCATTGACAGATATCTTCTTGCTCTGATCTTGAAGCCTTTTCCGTGTTGCATTCTCTGATGACAATATACTAAGTTTGCAGTTTCTGCACTGTGAGGCAAAAAAACTGCACCCTTCTATTTTTGCAATAACTTTGTCAAACCGCGTTGTATTTTGATAATTTTTGGCAAACAGATACTGAAGTAAATTTGCAACAAAACTGCAACAGAATTGCCCACCTCTCATGATGGGTGTTTCTACCCTACCTTGTGAAATATAATATGCTATTCTGTTAATAACCACAGCTTATTGGCGATGTGTGACGACCCTTGCTGTTTCTGATAAATGCATTCCTGAATGACTCCATATCCCGTGGTCTACAGCATTGAGGTCTGGTTTATTGGGAGTCTGATGTGAAGTCCAGAGTCTTGTGTCACAGCAGCTTGGTGCTTTTGTGCATGTGTGGTGCACTGGAAAGTAAAAGTCACCAGCAGCTTGACAGATGTCTGGCAGCAACTGTTTGAGCAGCAAGACATCATAGTAATAGTCCTGTGCACCGTTCACTTTCACCCCTGGCTGCATGAAAACCACACCAGTGCACCAGCGCATGGAGACACCGACTGAAACCGAAATTCAGGAACATGTTTATCAGAAATCGGCGAGTTATGTCCATGAGCTGAAATGGCATTTGATTGAAATATGGTCAGCAACCAGCAGATCAATCGATAGATCAGTGACGAGATCGTTTTATTGCGTGTCTCGAAGCCAAAAGCAAACACTTTGAACATTTGCTATGATGTGTTCCTTTCTATGATATGTAACTGTCATGACTTTTAAAGTTTACACTACTGCTGTTATGGACAAATTGACTTACGTTTCATTTCACAAGGTAGAGTGAGAACAGCCGTCAGGAGAGGTGGTCAGTTTTGTTGCAAATTTACTAAAGTATCTGTGTGCCAAAAATTTATGAAAATATTGCAAGGTTTGACACAGTTATTGCAAAAATAATAAGGGTGCAATTTTTTTTGCCACACAGTGTATATTCACTATGTTTTATTAGTTTGCTGTCTGTACGTTATACGACCTTGACCTTCGACCTTTTGTGACTCTGAACCTACATAGTTTGAAAACCAAGCAGTCGTACGTTGTTGGATACGAGTTCTGGTTGAATTCGTATGACCTCTTTACATGTATATTACGTCCTCTGGATTTGAGAGCCTGTCCATACGATAATTTAGTTATCAACTTCGTTCCCGCGGCTGTCCCGCTACTTGGTATCAGTGCCATTGTAGTTATAGTGAGTAAATAATTAAATTCGTAACCTTGTCTTTTTCTAGTTGCTGGAGTTCTCGTCATTGCTGCTGTATGTCTACTTGAACTTGCTAATAGCATGACAACGTATGTGGTATGTGTGTGTGAATAGGAAGTCCAGCGAACTAATCATACCCAAGATAATCATACCCAACTGTCACATTTTGGCAGTTCAGTTTGTGCTGTTGTAACTTAACACGACGAAATGTGGGGAAAGACTTTCAAAAAGTGCTGTTGATTGATGCTTAGACTTTCCTCGCACAAACTCGCACTTTATGTTAATGTCTGTCGTTGATGAATTTATGCTGTGTTGTAAATGCCTATTTTCTGCAGTAAATTAAGAATTTTATACGTTATTTTACGTGTGATAACACTATACAGCATTGTAACACAGTCAATTCAGAGCTGTGCTCTGGTTTGTTAAATGTGTTTGTGTTTTTTCTACATTTTTGTACATTGTATTCTTTCTGGCAGTTACAGTTAGACTGTAGCAGGTACATAGGAATTGACTGTTTAAATGTTGGTATTTGCCTGCTTACTATCGTCTTTCCTAGTTTCTTGCCCATGTAAATTACGAGGTGGGAAGAAAATTTTTGCCTTTCATAAATTGAATCAGGCCTGATTTTTAATACTCTTTGCTGGCAGACGTGTATTCTGTAGGTAGTTGTTGAAGGTGATAACTATGAATACAGTGCAATGAGGCTAGGTTCAGTGCGTTAGCTTATACCAGTACCATAATTTAACAAGAAAATCTGTGGTGAGAGATATACCGTACTCTGCCAAGGCCACTGAAGTGTCGCCATCTGGTGAGTAAGTACAGTGAAGAAATTAAAACACGCCTTATGTCGGCCTTTTAGGCAAATCGCTGGCGTGAGCATAATTAGCCTTCTCTCCTAAGGCTGCTGTAGTGGTGCCCTCTGGTGAGTAACAGTAATCGTATAAAATGCCCATCTGATGTTGAGGAAAGTGAATGATCCTAGATCCACATCTGGATCAACGCCAAAGTTTAGTTACTTCGAGAGGGTCACCCGTTGCTCATGCCTACCATGTTTGGTCAAAATACAGACAAACGGCAAGAATGACGTAACTCGATGCCTTGGCAGAGTAATTAGTTCATGAAGCGTGTGATAATAAACTTACTTGCATTGTGGTTTTTTCTGTTCATGTTTTTGATCATCATCAATAAAATATCCCTCAGTTCTGTTTTTATTCCTGTTATTGAATTCATACTATGAATGTTGCAGAGTAACTAATTGTTAGGAAATATTAGGATTTAATGGTAAATAGTGAGTGTTGGTCACAGGATTATGTAACACATACTGAACAAGATCATCAGAAACCTTTGATGATGCCCTCTTTTATTTTGTAACGAATGCAGATGGTGAACACTGATAATCGCAATAAAGTGCCTGAAAATGTTTACCAGTAATTTACTTCATGTGGTATACATCAGTGGTTAAACTGAAAGGATAGAGTAGGGGAAGTTAATTCATTAACTGAACTCTGTTTATATTTCTGTTATGTTCACGTGTTGCGTTTTGTCAGCCGTCTATTAAACCAAGGTTGTATTGGATTGGAGGGTCAGGTTTTGGGGTCACGAAAATAGTAAATACTAAGCACAAATACTATGCAGTAATCAATCAACAGCATTAAAACTAGCATGTAGTAAAACCTGCATGTGGACTGGAATCTGCTTTTTAGTCAGGCATGGGTTGGCTATACTTTTTACTTATTTACATTCATTAAAAACAACAGTAATAACTCTATGGTACAAAATCATAGAGAGCGATGTAAACAGTGAACTTGTTTACGTAGTTCAGTTAACGTAATTTTGATTATGTCGTATGTTTTGGGAAATATTAGCAATGATATGTTGAAAAAATCTCTAATATAACGTATTCTAATATTTGGAGCTCGTGAACCTATTTTTATTGGACTGGTTCCAGAGTTTCAGTAGACAGACTTTTAGCGTGTGATTTTCGTTTCCATTACATCTTGCAATGGCGTTCAGAAGCTTAACTGAAGTATTCATTCTGATGCGCAATAATGCCATGCAGAATCGACACATATTTGCAGAGACGGTGCGTATTTGCAGTGTATATCTAACGGATCTGCAACGTATACGTTTCTAGTCACCAGTGAACCGGCTGGCGAGTGACTGGAAACACCGCAACACCAGTGTTCGATTTGCCGGGGGGTTGGGGGATTTAACCCTCACTGGATGAGCACGACCTCCTCACTGGTGGCCGAAAATTTTGGTCTGGGGGGTCAACTTCAACCCTCCCCCAGACCAGTTCCAGCAGGAGCAACACCTATATGCAATGCGGGTAATTTGCAATTCACTGTTGAACTCGTCAACTAGGGATACCCCCTCGCCACACTCTACCCCCTCGGCCCCTTCTGCTCCTCAATCCTCGCACCTTCGGCGCTCGCCAGTGGCGCCTTTGGCGCCTCCATTTGTGCCCCCACACAAAAGATCATGGGCATTATCCAACTTTAGCCCCACCCGGGGGTTTGACTTTGCATATTGAAAAATTGTTAAATTCAACTTTCAGCATTACTCTTTTCTGTCTAAAAGACCTAGCCCATTTTTCCTATATATATCCCACAAAAGAACCATCTTTAAATCGATAATTATTTAAAGAACTGCAAGCCATACAGAGGCCTGTTCAAAGTGGTACAGGGCAGTCTATAGACGTTTTATATACTATCCAACTTTAGCCCCCGGGGGCTATTCCTGGATAGTATAATAGGCAGCGGCTATGTAGGGCCTACTCGCTCGCTTACTGCTCGGTATTCTGGTCCAAGGCACTGTCAGCGTGCCCGCGTGCTGGTACATTAAGCATACCCGCACGCCTCGTGGGTCGGTTAGGGTTCAGGAGTAAGGGTTAGTGCCAGTTATGGCGAATGCTGCAATTGTGGGTCTAAAGTAATAGACCCACCCGGGGGCTATTCCTGGATATAGCCCCCAAATTATCTAAAGTTTAGACAACAAAGATGAAAAAGAAGTCCCCAGAATTCAACATATAATCTGAATATATAGCCATCAGCACTTGGAAAAGTGTTTGTTGAAGCCAAAAAAGCAAGCTTACTAAGTTACGTCAAACAGCACATAGTTCATACTCCAATGGCATCCTCAACAGGACAACAGGTTGTGACAGAAATACTGTTAAAAAGTTAATTTTTTGTTACAAATCAATGTTAGGAAACAAATTGTTATAAGTCTAACATGAATTGTTATAAGTCTAACCTTTGACTGGCAAAAGAAACAGCTGTCTGCAACAGCCCACAGGTAAAGCTACATGTCTTGCAACGAGGCCAATCAGCAAGCTACATGTATAGGCAACTGCAGGTTACTAATGACATAATTAACGTAAAAGTAGTTGCCTATACTGTAGCTTTCCAAGTGCTGATGGTTATATGTTAGCCTTCTGATTATATGCTCAGTTGCATTTTGGGGACTTCTTTTCGTCATTGTTGTCTAAGCTTTAGATGATTTTGTTTGTTGCAGATGTTGTGATGCTTCTAGTGACCGTAGCTGGCTTTAGGAATTCGTGAACCTTTCGGTACTTTCAGGGTTCCCATGGGTCCTGCAAAGTCCTGAAAAATGAAGAAAGAAAAATCAGGCCCTGAAAAGTCCTGAATTTGGACATTTGTCCTGAAAAGTCCTGAAAAAGTGCATATATTTACAATGGCTGACCTATAGAAAGTCGTATATCATCTATCAAATGACGCCATTTTCAATGATCTTGAACGACCCCTATTCCCAGTTTTAAGGTCACGCCAATCTTTGATGCTGAATATCTTAGAAACGGTACGAGATACAGACATAGTTGCAATGAAATACTAATAGGGACTTACGCCCTACTCAAAATTGTCATTTTGAATGACCTTGAATGACTTAGCACAATATTCAATGACATGAAGCATCGTGCGGTCTATCTGCGACAGCTGAGCTTCTTGTTTATGCTGACATTCGAGTGGGAACCCTGTACTTTGCCAGTTTGTCACCTGGATGTTTCGCTACCTGTAGTGAGATGATTGAACAAACAGAACACTATAGACATTAGCAAAGATTGATTGACAGACTGTGAATGCATTAATAATCAATAAACTGTTGTTGAAAGACTACAGGCTTAGTGTATAGCCTAGAAAAATGTGCCGAACATTAGCTAACCAGCGCAAAATCATGTACTATTACTTGCCAGCGCTTATTATTATTATAATGCGCAAAACAACGGCAATGGAAGTGAGAGCACAGTAGTCGGACAATTTCCAGATGCGAAATAAAATGAGTAAATTTGTTGCGGACTGTCACTAAAATGTGCCCTGAGTGGCATAGAATGTCACCTGTATCACTTAATGTATCAACAGGTAGAGGCTCAGTTGATTTATAAGGTGTGATGTTTCAACATTTTTTAAAGTTTTAATATGTTGGCATTGTCTTTGTCATCTGCATGTTGTGTTTGTCTTGGTATTTTGACCATTGCATTTCATAATGTATGCAGAAAGCAAGTTGTTATCAGTCGTCGGCTTTACGTGTTGATGACAAAAATCTGTCAGAACATGGATTTGCTTATTTGTATACTGTTGGAAACTCTTATGGCTTGTGATTATTCCGTTTTCCACCAACGGAAAATTTAATCTTTATTACTGAAAATATCAGTTGTGCAACACCACGCGGTGATGCAGTGTTGTTCGTCATCGGTAATGATACGTAGTGCGTATGTATTGATTGTGCTGTTGATTGGTGTGCTGACAGTCTGACGATCGTGCGGCCCTTGTTGGACAAGACGACGTCGATGTGGAACTTGGAAATTGCACTGAGCGGAATTCATGCCTCCCACCTCAGTGGTAGTTTCGTCAGCATTTTATATATTACACACCACACTGACTTAGCATATTTAGCTGGTCGTTGTTATCCTCTAGTAAATGACTGTTGAAACTGCCAGTATTTGATGGCAGTAAACAGAAACTTTGAAGCAGCTGCACTCTTACTATAGAATACTTGCCGTAGATTTGTGGACATACCGGTTATTACACACTTTGAAATCACTTTGTGTATAATGTTGCACATGTCCAATGTTACATACATGACATTCTGCACTGAATGAACGGAGGGTCGATTTGCAAGCTGTACCCTGTCGTTATTATTCTTGCTGCTGCTGCTACTATTAA
>Ga0209149_1000281_pt1 | contig 20286 bp, 16 predicted proteins | sample WorMetTyACAVOLI2_FD_187423 | JGI IMG/M metagenome (GOLD analysis project Ga0209149, IMG submission 187423) | Marine gutless worms symbiont microbial communities from Max Planck institute for Marine Microbiology, Germany - Olavius algarvensis... ... | reverse complement strand
AGGTACAAACCTGCACTTTGCGACATTGGTGATTTACTACTACCGGCATTTTGTTTACCCTTCTACTGATTTTGTTTACGGCAGATGCCACGCCCGGGTACTTTGAAGATATGTAGGCGCAATATTACAAGTCGACCGTCAGTCGCCGTACGGGACTAATTTTTTTACAGCTGGTAACATAAGAAGTTTTTACAGTCAAATTTTCATTATTTAGCCCGTCAGTTGCCTAACAAAAACCAGTTTGCAAGCACAGTTAACAAAGTAAAAGGTTTTTCATTAGCTTGCACAAATGAAAAGGATTCACCGCATGCCATAGTCATTAGCCTAATATTTAATGATTGAAATATGATATTTATGTAAATAATCATTAAGTTGCAGGATCATAAAATATTTGCATTATTTTGTCTGTTGTGCACTGTACACAACCCCAGATGGCATTAGCATTAACATATTTATAAATCCCACCAAACTTTTTACTATTAGTTAGCTCAGTGTGATGCATTTTGTCATAGTTTGGTGTCGGTCATTGTGGATATAGCTTACCTTTATCAGTCGTGCAGTGCTCACTGCAAGAAAAGAGTGGTTGTTCTGTGTTTTTTGACCAGCTTGTGCCAGTGGAGTTGGTAGTCAGACACAAGCCATCAACCTTGTCAGCAAGACCAAGATACTGCTGACACATTCATCGTTGCAGCAGAAAGTGTCGCCAAGTCTCACCTCGTCTCATCTCAGCGGTTAGTTCGTCGGCCTGTTTGTTCAGTAGGTCATTTCACTTATTGGATTAGTCCTTTCTCTTAGCGGAAACACTCACAGGCTGCAAAGAGTAAATTTATATTTATTATCATGGGCAGTTACATGTCCTCAAATATTCATTATTATACTAAAGGAGAAAGGAGTGATGCAGACGAGTAGGCTTGCGGAAATCTAACTGCGAAAATGTTGCTCTTAAACGTCTGCAAGCCTATTCGTCTGCATAACTCCTTCCTGCTTAAGTATAATAAATAATAAATATTTGTGGACATGTAAATACCCACTATAATTAGTCCTTGAGGCCTGTGAGTTACAGAGGTTTCACTCAGCGATTCCACTGAGCAAAATGACCCAGTGTGTCCACGAAAAAAAAAGCCAACTACTTTTTAGCATATCATCATCAAATTGCAACTAAACGCTTTAATTTTTGGCGAGGTGATTTGAGAGACAGTTGAGACAATTCTTCCACCTCACTTGTGTAATGCCCATACCTGGTAAAACGTTTCAGATAAGTTACATTTTGGCGATAAACAAAATGGTCAAACAGTAAAACCTCAAATTCGAAAATTCTCAGCATTGACTTAACGCAATGAACCGTAAAAACACCACAAAATGTGCTCAAATGTCCACCGTGAGCCCTGACACAAGCAGAGTGACAGCAATACCGCTGACTGGTGGCTGCAACAACAGTTGAATGGTCCAGCTTTCTCCATTCGACATACAGTCTCTATTGCAGTTCTGCAAGACGCCACTCAGGTATAAGAACTCAGGTAAGGGCATTACACAGGCTTCGTCGGAAGTGCAACTGTAGTTGTGTCCTGAATAGACTCAGGTATAAGAACTCCAAATTTTATAAAATTTCATCAGTCCTAAATAACATTGTGCTAAAAATTCTCTGGCTTTGTTTTTTTTTGTGGACGCAGTGTAGTTGTTTGATGCAGTGACGCATTACAGTAAGATTGGGGTCTCGTGTCGTTGTCAGCTTTTGCTTGTCATGTTTTGGCAGTTACACTGATGAATTGTTTCTTTGCAGCCTCGTGCCAGTGTTAAGTAGTGACATTTTAAATACAGCAGTGCAAATAGATATGCTTCCGTTTAGCTAGCCACTTTTTCTGTGCTGACTGCATTTCTTTATCTATGCAGTCAAATGAATTGTACACGTTTTATGTCATTGTGTTATTAACTATGTAGTTCTGTGGCTGTGACACGGATGTGTATCCTGTTTGCAGGAGTCCAACCGGTAGCACTGAACCTGTCACAAAGTGCTCGTGGACGTGCCCCGGTGTTGCCATATGTTATCCCGTCAGCTTTGCCAGCACAATCTTCTGCTTCCACTGTTCCTGCTAAACAAGGTATAAAGTCACCCCAGCCTTGACAGTGTCATCGCCTTCCTTCTGTACCTTACATTTTTAGCCATTGCAATAGTTGTTACTGTTGCAGTTTCTGCAGCCAATACTGAACAGTTGAGAGATGATTATTCACACTGTATGTATTGAATGTGCTTCCAGGCACTACGAGTGGGGTATCGGCTCAAGCACAGATATCTGCCATCAACTTTGTTACTATTGGTATGTAGTCATAGACTGTTTACAGCTGATTTTACGTTCAGTTTGTAAGTTTGATGAAAAATGTTTACAGCTGATTTTACGTTCAGTTTGTAAATTTGATGAAAACTGTTGATATTCTGCATTACATGTTACGTTATCACTTGCAGCGAGGCCAGTGCTGTCGAATCAAGCACAGCCGTCAGTTGCACAGCCACGTTACAAGTCTGTTTCCGCAACTATCTCATCTTCGTCTGTGCCGCTTCAGAGTCCTTCTCAAGGCGGGACGCTTCTTCTTGGTGGCAACTGTAACATTCTTACATCTGGCGCTGTTCTGTCAGTGGAAGGCTTCAGTGAGCGAGCTGCACAACAATCTGACAGGTAGGTCGGATTTTTCAGTTTAAATTTGTAATGCATTTTATAGAACAGTCGACCAGATTTCTTCAGTGCTAATCATGCATCAGCACAGCAATGCTGATGCACAATATTGATATAGGAATTCTGTCTTCCATCCTGTCTGTCACATTCCATTATTGTATTGAAATATCTTAACATATTTTCACAATTTCTTCACCACATAGTAGCCCAAACATTCCAGTTTTGTGATATCAAACATCTTCGCAAAATTCTGACAGGGTCACCTCCTGTGGGGGTGCTAAATACAAGAGTGTATAAAAATTTGGCAATTTCCAACCAATAACTCGCTATATCTTGCAAATGATACAAGATAGTGTCATAGTTACTATGGAATGCTAATAGGAACTCGTATGCAATCTATCAAATGGTGCCATTTCCAATGACTGTGAGATATGCCTAACCTATATTTCAAGGTCACTGAGTTAATATAGATGCCTTCGGCATATTGTATGTGCAACTGACATGTTATCTGTTTGAGATAGCTAAGTTTCTTATTATTTTTTGTTATTTATTGCTTTCAGTTTATTAGAACTTTATACTTATGTACAAAATTGTTTGTTGAAATGGTGAATTGTAGGAGCACACAGATTCTGCAGCCAGTACAACGTGACTATGCAGCCCAAATCCTCACTGTGCCTACTGGTACTCGGATAATGTATGATCAGCCGCAGCCGACTCCAGTGTCTGTCGTGGGGCAGGCAAATAGGCCAACTCTTGGTAATTTGAGTTTGTTGCACGATATCATCTAACATGTCAACATTTACATAGTAGGTGATTGTTATTTTAGCTATTTCATTCACAGCAAGCTCCTAGATGTGTGTTGTGCTTGAGATATTTTGACTTACTTGAAAATGAGTATATGCAGTTCTGTTGGATAATTTTGTACAGTGGTTTTTGCGATAATGTTACTACAGGAAGTATTTAAAATTATCAAAAATCTGATTAAATAAATTTGTAACAGTCTTTTCTTCTGACTGTGCAGTAGAGATTGAATGAAAACAATAATATCCTTCAATATAGTCAAAATATGTAGGTGTTGCCTGATACCTTAAGTCAGGAAATTTGGAACAGAAAGTAAAGACACACAGTCCATATGTGCTCACACATATTAAAGTATCCCATCATTTTAGGACCACACAAAAACAGGAGTCGATCCACGGGGTCAGCACTGGGTTGGGTGCTGTGGATGACCAGTGACTGTCCAACTGCACTTCACAAACACAGACAAAATATCATCAAGCCAAACAACGAAAAAGAATGAGTAATATTAAAATTGTTGTTTCTGAATAACAAAAGGTTGTGGATTTTGGTATACTGCAAGTGGCTGTATAAGTTTCGCAGATTTTCCACAATAATAAATTCTAACCCAGTGGGAAACCCACAAGGTAGACTTCTGTTCCTGCAGTATGACGTCAAACTCTTTGCAGATACCAGCAGATTTTACTGTGAACTGCACAGGATGCCCACTGGCCTGTTCTTGTGTAGAACTCTGTTGTGCAGCTTCCTGTAAGATATTGAAAATTTTGTGGAAACATCAGGTTATGGAAATATTCCAAATTTTCAAACGAAATGGCAATTTTAAATCAATCATTCATGAGATGTTTCATGTTTTCATGTTTTTAATTGCTGTTTAGTAGTCAGTCAGCATTCGTCAGCGTTGCTGAATACGTCGGGAAAAGTGGCACAGGTTGTCGTGGCAATGGATTCGACACGACGTGCAGTTCAGTCTGCATACGTCGTTGATGGTGGATCATTGTCGGTAGCGACACAACCTACCGCTGAGCCGACTTCCACAGCAAGTCAAACCATGATGTCACCACGGCCTAGTATACTGCGAAAACGACCGCACGATGTGTAAGTTAATGGCACTTGTATACAGTAAGTGCAGTTTTGTATGTTTTACATGGCATTGACATCATCTTAAACATTTATGTCTCCAATTACCTCCACTTGGCCGCATCTGAAATGTGATGTTGGTCTGGAGGAAGGGGACTATAAAAAAACTCTCTGTGCTACAGTATCGTGTACTATTATAATAGTGGACAAAGGTATGAGCAGTTCTTACAGGTCGGTTGACTGTATCGGGCTTTGATCGTGCTTGGTTTAGCTCTCTGTCTTTCGAGCATCTCTGTGTCTTTGGTCTTTATGGTGCTGTGTAAAAAAAAAATTTGGTTACATCTTTCTCTTTACCTTTTAGTGAGCTGAGCCTGGTGGGATTGGCTGTTGACCTGGTTGACTAACCATCGTCCTTCAGTGCTGTGACACTGTTGGTTGGGTTATGTGACTGTAATGATGAGTAACATATGAAATGATCTAGTGTGTCAATTGGGACATTAAACCCAACTATACCATACCTATGCATTTAAGCAAAGTGTCTAGAAGGTAATGATGTACATTTAGGCCTATACTTAGAAAAATATAAATATTGATTACAAGTGCATTAACCATGCTTTACGTCCTCGAGCATGTTTCAAGAATAGCCGTAACTTTATAGATATATGGAAAATCTGTTCTGCAAAGATTGTCTGACCTCACAGTATTTTGACGTTTTATGATAGTGGTTCTCAGAGGCATTCAGGAGTGATAGGTGGTGTTTTAATGTAAGTATGAAATTTGTTTGTTGTCAGTTTTGTAATGTTTGTAATGCCGCAGGACACCAAAGAAAACCAATCTGTTGCATGTGATCACTGCCGGCGTCGAGTCAGGAACTGGCAGTCATGTCAGAACTCATGCTGTGACTTCCACTGTAACAGCATCACCATTCCGACCAGTGTGAGTTACCATGAGCTGTTCACTATTCTGGACGTAGTTTGTTATGCAATCCTACACAAGGTACAAGAATATATATAAAATATAGCATTAACTAAAAAATGGCAAAAAAATAGCTGTTCGACAGACACATTATTCACAGGGTGGCCACTTGTCTGGAAAACATGGAAATGTCAGGGAATATGACAGCTGTCAGGGAAATATTGGGGATTTTACTAAAAATTAGGGAAATGTCAGGGAAAAAATCTTGTCAGGGAAATGTTGCCTAAAACTGTTTATTGTAAGCTGCATGTTTGTGTCCATACAGGTATTTAGTAGGAGTCTGTGCTGTATTAAATATTAAATGTATGGTTTCGGATCATGCACTGTTGCATTCCTACCCCCACCACTGACAGTAACACCAGTACGGGCACGATGAGTAACATTTACCATGCCGCGTGCCGCAGAGGAGTGCCGCAAATTTCACATTGTCTGAAAAGTGATACCCTGTATTCATAATATCACGTATTTCACTGTTAGAAAGTTCACATTTACCGTCGCTGTCATATCGGTATCTGCATGCTACTACATCCCACCACATAAACTACAAAACTCTAACGTGATCCTCACTCATCACTGTGATCATTTTGTACATCACAAAAATGTTGCCTCACCACAGATCAACATGAATTCTGTCTGCCAGAAATCACTAACTTTAAACTTATACCAAGCTGAACATGTATTAATATTTCTACCAAATACGAGGTGCAAATAAAATACTGTGCCACACAAAAGATCTAACTAGACTACAACCATGTTGCAAGCACGTGGAAATAAATTGCACAGATCTCTTACATATTTCATCAAAAATAAGCAGGTCACCAGACAAATCATAAAGAATATCACTATGTATATTATTTGGTAAACTCCCGTATCCATTTAAGGCTTGGGTAGCTGTAGGTTAAGGTACCATATTATAGCTACTGTGTTGTGCTTTAGGTTTGCAGTGCTGTTTGATTTGATAATGTTATTGATATGTACTGTGCATTTTATGTTAGTAAATGAAGTTCGCATGTGCATGATGTTGCTAGTGACTCTTCTCGTGACAACAGTCAGTCGTCTACAGACACAGCCTCATTTTCAGGCAGCACACAAGGATCGTGTCCGCCTTCGGCTGAAAAAGTAAAACTTGAACCAATGGAAATAGTTGAAAATGGTATCTTTATTCATCTCTTATTGCATGTTTATTACTTGTGCATCTGAGAAAATCGACTTTTGCTGTTGTAATGTTTTTCCTTGCATTCTTGTTTATCTGCTGTTAGCTTTGGCATTGTTCATTATGTGTACTTCAGATAGTTTGGTTGTTTTCAACAGGTGTCATGTCTAATGGGCAGATTGATGTTCCTAGAAAAAAGCCACGAAAACAGTTGCTGTGAGTTGTCGTTATGTCTCGTTTACTGAAAAGTTTTTAGAGATAAGATGATCAAGATAACTTGTGACCGTGTATTATCAACAGTTGTTCGAATACGGCATTAGAATTAAACACATGACTTAAGTTTGATTTATTGGTAAGTCGTTGATTGTTTTAAGCTTTTGTATATCATTGTGTGGAACATAAGAATGGATTTGTTGATGTGTGTTATTTGTATGCAGTCACGCCAATGAAGAGATATTGCCAATGCCTGGATTCTCATCATTTGGTGATGACGAAGTTGTTCATACAGAGTCGTCTGATCATCACGTATCTCGGCAAAAGCTACGGAAGCAGTTAGAGAAAGTGACAGACGATTCATTGCATCAAGGACAAGGTATTGTACATAGTATTATTATTATATGGTTAATTTAATTGCAAAGAGGTTTCTTACCTACTATGAAGTGCTATACTTAATAGTAGTTGTTAACAGATTGACGATTTTAACCATAACATGTAGCATGTTTCTGAATACTAAGTCAATTCATGTGGAAGGAAGATGTATAAAAGACAGAAGTTATATGCTGTAGTGTGTTTGTAATCATCTTTAATTTTAATATGTACTGTGTAGAAATTGCCGAGTTTTGTGATGAAGATGGCGTCCGATTTTCAATGGAGGACAGTCGTCGTCGTTTTCCAGGCGGAATTGTTGGATCTCTCCACTTTGGGTGGAAGTCGAGAAACAACCACTTTGTGTCATACAACGATCTTGTTACGAAAGGTGAGGAGCTGATTTTATGTAATTATGTGCACATTTGACCAGCGGCGTGATCGAGACACATCAGTCCGCTACAAACCTGTTCCTAATCTACCTCCTGTGCAATGCCCATTTGTTTACATTTTAAGTATGAGATAGACAAGATTAGTCTGAAGAGAAGTGTGTATTAACTTGAGCCATAAAATACTAATGGATTATTGTCTGCCTCAGATACTACTCATAGGCAAGTACTTTTTCAACAGCATCACACTGTACAGTGTGCATCTGTCCCCAAAATGATTTGTTTGGCCAAAGCTATGTCACAATTTGTGCACACATCATATTATGCAGAACCAAAAAACATTTAAACCTCATTTGTTGTCCCGTTTGAAGTAAATTTTCGATGCGACAGAGGGGCAAGTCGCTCTCATTGGTTGCCACCTCTTTTTTCGCAGACAACCAGACATGGCTTTTTGTTGTTAGATGGCTTCAAAAAATGCCAAACCAAATTATGCCAATCTATTCTAGTTACTTACAGTAACCTGCATACAGTTCCGGGCTCAGGTTTGCTTGCTGTGTCACGCATTGCAGATTTCTTGTCAAAGAAAGTGTGGGAGACACACAAACTGGTTTCAGTGAACTACTAAACATACTAGTTTAGACAAAAGGGTGAACATATGAGGAATAGTGTAGGATGTGAGTAGTTTTACACATATTATCCCCAACCTCCATTTGACATTGTGCTGATGTTATTTCGGCCTGTTACTTTCATGTTAGGTTTTCCTATTATTTGCTGGACTTATTTAAGGTTTCCATACCCCGAGTGTGCTGAAGAAACAATCTTTACTAATACGGATGGTTTCTATTATTTCATTGTAAAAGTTAATATATTTATTTGTGATATACAACATGTTTTACTGAGTGTCTACTCTGCCAGTATTTTGCGAAATTACAGTCATAAAAGTTAATTTCGTTGTTTCCATTTTTCTGTAAGTGTAGTATTGTGTTACTTGTCATTTCAGAAGAACGACGTGCTTCAGTAAACGAATTGGCGAACTCCAGACGAGCTCACCTAAGGTCATCTGGTTGGCCTGTGCACTATTTTGCCGACCAACTGGAGCAGCTGGTAACGTTTTATGTCCTGATTGCTTAGTTTTGTAACTTCTACTGGTATTTGTGCAGATGAGCTAGTTTGTGTGCTGTACTTTGAAATCCTCACTCCCCACTCTCACACAGTTAATACTGTTAAACATAGTGTTCTCAAGATTGGCAAAGCTGAAACTACAATATTTTGGCCACATTACTCGGGGAAGTGCAGGACAGTTGGCACTTACAGTCCTAGAAGGAATCATGGAAGGGTTACGGCATCAAGGCAGACCGATACACGACATTGAATAGTGGACTGGCTGCGAATACATTCAGCTAAAGGAGACGTCACAAGATCGAGCACAATGGAGAAGAAAGATATCGGAGTGGTCTTCTGCTGTCGCCAACCCTCATCGAGGAAGGTCGACTAGTGAGTGAGTGAGTCTCAAGTTCAAGTAAGTAAGTTTATTGACGTATAGTATCCATGTGGCTAACACTGTGTTTATTCCCAAGATAAACATTTCTGACAAAATTTAACCATTTATAGGAACAGTATTGTCTATATTTATTGTAAGTGCCATTAAGACCTAACCATCCAACTTCAGTCATCCTAAGAACGTTTTCTTGTGATTTTAACCTTGTTTTGCCAGAGTAACTGTAATGTCATACTTTCTTGTGATGTATTCCAGCGCTACTATAGGCTGCAATTAGATGTCTGCAACCTCAGTCTGGGGAGGCACCATCTGGTGAACGCTTACGAGGTAGAGGGAGGTACGGTTTAATTTGCCGGTAAAACTGTGATCTGTACCTGAGTGCCTTGAGTGTGAGGTACTACAATAAATGCGCTGTATAAATCCACTTCCTTTCCCCCTTTTACAGAGTGAAGCAACAGTTTACTGTTATTATTGTTGCTATTGTTACTGTTAAACAGATTTATACTCCACAATGTGACACTTGTACAGACAGACACTCGGGCACACCCGTTAACACTCTGCTCTAGGGTTGTGACTCCAACACATTAACTGCTGAGCCATTTGTGCATAGACAGTCAGACTAAATATTTGACAAAGTGAAATTTAATCAAACAATATTTTTAATATGTTGCTGTGTGTTATTTATGCTGCTAGCGAGAATCGGAGTGCGATGTTCTGGACCGACTGAAAGCGAGTGTACCGGAGGAGGCCAGTGATGTTCATCAGTCAATTAATTGCAATACAGCTGATGACGATGGTCTACATGCCGTACGGGAACTAGTATTGGTATGACTTTCTCTGAATAATTGAATGTTGTGGTTTATTTTATTTTTCTTAAAACTGTTAGTAATTGAATTTACAGCATGTTCTTTTTTCACCTAACATTAGCGTTGTATAACTTACTGTCGTTACTGGTTGCAGGGTTTATTTTAGCACGCGTAGTACGCGTAAAAAATGAAGACGGTCGGAAATTTACACGTAAAAAATAATGGCGACGGGTAGGCCTACGCGTTTTAAATGGCAACACGGGTAGCATTATGCATTCTACATTACTACATATGCATATTAAATTAGTAGTTTTGGATGAATATTGGGTTTCTTTTCGCGAGAAATGGCTAACAATGGACGCATTATGCCACGCTAAATTCGCCAAACATCATTGTAGGTTCGATGCGTTAGCGTTAATAATGCAGATAGCGGTGGATCAATCTCCTTAGATCACTTAGGTGTCTGAGTGAATGTCGAACATCGTATGCTATAAAAACCACTTGCTTTTATTAGTGATTGATTACACATTCAAGGAGTAGCTACCCTTTTTTTATATGTTCAAGGGGTAGCTCTACCCTTTTTTACAATGGCAAGGGGTAGCACTACACCTTTTTTCAGAGGCCTAAAATAAACCCTGATTGGTTGTATCAGTAATTTGATCAGTAATTTTATGCTGGATGTGATTTTGAATACGAACACTTGATACATTACTACTCGAGACTCGGGCCTGCTCCTCACTTTTGACATTATGAAGGGAGACCCAAGTCTCACTTTTTTTGTCAGTCATATGGCTGACTTGGTGCTATCCATTCAGACCGTCGGCAGACATCTGCGTTGCGCTGTACAACAGTTTTAGATATAAACTTCGTAAAGTGCTTCCGCAACTGTATGATGGCAGCACTGTAATCCTGACATTTTTAGTACTAGTAGTAGTATGGATGCTAACGAAGCAACCACACCACCCGTACTCCTGGTCCTATCCGACCCACGAGGCGGGGTCCCTTACTGCAATAATCCAGCTGTCCTGTCTGTTTGGGCATATTATGCGCAATTGCGCATGGACGACAATGCAGATGCCAAGAGGATTGTGTTAGCCTCCCCTCCGGTGGACTGGAGAAGACATCCAGGTCGTCCCCGCATCACGTGGCTCATCACCGTCCAACAGGATCTAAAACAACACCACCTTACGCTCCCCGAAGCAGCAGATTTGGCTCAGAACCGCCCTCTGCGGAGGATGATGTCAACATATGGCGATACGCAGTCTTAGAGTTGCATGGCAGAAATGACAATGACGACGGGTAGTAGTACTATTTGTGCTGATGTGCCGTTAAGAAACTACACACTCACTCAGTAGTACTATTGCTACCTTGTACCACAGTCTGTATTATACGGATATGTTGCAGGGAAACATCCAACGATGTCAGCAGTTTGTAGCACGGTTGGATGAGGCACATACCACGCTGCTGTCAATCACAGAAGCTCACAAGCAGAGAGTTGCCGACATCATTAGCCGACACCAGAGCAAAAGGATCGTGAAGAAGAAGGAACGTTTGTGAACACTGAACAGTGCTCTTCTACTCTCGCTGAGTGGCTGCTGTCTTAAGTAGTCTGCCATCTGACACCGATTTGTGCAGTACGGTATGTTGTGCGGCTCACAACATGGCCCCGCACTGTATAATTTCCTACCGTATGCTACAGTCTCTCAGGATGGAGCCACCAGGCGGTCTCGGCCTACGGGGCTGAACAAGCCGTGCCCCTCATTGGAATTGGAACTGTGCACTGCATTGACAAGTAGGAAATTATGTTAAAATATACTGATGTCCACTCGTGGGCTCTCTGGCATACGCTATTCAAGAACACTGCCAGTCAGCTGAATTGTTGTCTAATGATAGCAGTCATATGTGTTCACTGACTGTGCTATATGCAACGTGTACATAGCGATGTGGCATTTACAACTGTACAAAGGTCGTATACAGCGTTGAGCTCGTGTTGGGTGTACAGTGGACTGAAAATGCGGCCTATGCACTTAGCACTGTGGCAAACTCGTGCCAAATACCCAACTGTGTAATGCAAAGACAGTTGTTGCATAGTCTGTTACACTAACCCATACGTATCTTACCTCGATATTGGCAAGTACTGTGTTTGCTGTTCGTGCTTCACAGTAGTTTTTGCTGTTTTTAACAAGTAGTCATAGCTGAGTGATTCAAGTGATGGCGTGTTCGCTGGGTGACCCTGGCATATTATTGATGCTGAGGTTTGTACAAGTCACTGGTGCCATCAGAAGTGGGCATTGGTTGAAAAATTTGCTTGGTTACTAGAGAAAAATCCTGCATTACAGTTCGGCATGTCAAAACACTTGAATGGGATGATGACAATGTTAAAGCGTCTTTTTGATGGTTACGGGCCGAGCATCTGGAATTTTTCAAATATTACTTTGTAATTATGAAATTATGTATTATTTCGTAAAATGGTACATCAAGAATTGCTCTTTAATTTATATACTTACTTATGTAGTCATTAGCAGCATTACTATATGAAAGATGTCGTGCGAACTCTCAGCTGAGGTATAAAATCTAGTGCTTAGGTTTATTTTTGAGGATTCTGATGTTAAGTCGTTGTTACTATACTACTGTTTGGTCAATGGCATTTCCCCTATGTGATGATTTGCTTGGCAAACCAGTGCTGCTCATCATAATTATGATGTCCTCCATGTCAGTTGGTACACTGAAGTCATTAGCAATGTCATTGATGAAATATATTGAATTCTACATGTCTTTACTTGAATGTTTATAATTCTTTTAGGTTTAAAAATGAGTTGATTTTTGAGTTAGTGGTGAATTATTGTTCCATCGGTGCTTCGACACTTGGACAAGACGAAGGATGTATAGCAGGTAAACAAACTTCTACTCCTGCAGTACTCAATGACGTTGTGTTGGGAGACCTGAATCCAGTGACGGCGCTACACCAGGCCATGCCAGGTCAAATGCCATGGCTAAAAAGCTTCTGCCCTGGCTTGCGCCCTGGCTGACTGAAATTTTCACCTTCGGGCCTTCGCAAAGTTTGCAGCTAATGAATGACCTGCCTTCTGTCCGTACTGATCTGGAAATGACCTGGCTGTCTTGACGTTCTGGCGCCCACTGCCTGAATATAGAAAAGAAGGCATGTTAAACAAGAGATATAGCTGTCCCTAACATGTCGCACTCACCATCATCCAACAGTCTTTCTGGTCCAATAGGCACTATGTGCAGAATGTTTGTTATGTCAGATTAGTTAGCGTTGATGCAGAAAATACCCGAGAACCACCAGTTGGTCTGCAGCCGTGGAAACGGACCCTCATGCATTATCACTGGAAGCAGCGCATTGCCTGTATGCGACAGCTATCGATTTATCGGATGCATGCTTACATGTCGGAGCTTTCCCGCAACATGTTTGTAGAGCCAGTTAGGGTTAGCAGTCCTTGTGACCTAGGGTATTATGGTTGGTCTCAAAAAAGGAGTACCTGGGCTACCCGGTGGTGAAATGTGTGTGATCCTATGTTCATTAGTTATGACACAATAACAGCATGTGTGGACTGACACGGCACCAGTCTTGCTGCGGAACGTGACGACAAAAACCGTACATTAATTAACAGAAAAAATACGGACAGTTATGTGTGACAGTTGAATCGGTACTCAAAAGTTATGATTTTAATAGTGCTTGTCTGTAGCTGTTTCTTTTTCTAAATGAAGTTGGGAGTTTTTTTTACACAACAGCAAAGTCTGCAGTTTTGGTCATTTATCAACAGTGTGCTTCAGTTTAACTTACGGTAGTGTAAAGTTGAGAGTCTATGCAAGTACGGTACTGTGGGGCAGTTTGTTGTGTCTGTGTTTAATTTTTTTGTGGTCTATTTATTTGTTGCTGGTTGTTGTTACATCGTCTTGCTAAGTACACCAAGATGCAGCGTTGTTTTCAGTTAATTGCATTCTACTCATTGTGCGCGTTATAAATCACTTGTATGTATGTATGTATGTATGTATGTATGACGAACTGTATCATTGGTCAGAATTCTGTCATGTGCTCTTTGGCAGAGCTGACTGTTTTGCATAGATCACACCCACATCACTGTCTAACATTTGACCGATCTCTGAGCCACACTGATTATGTTACAATGCAGCCACAACTCGCTCGATATTAAAAGTTGCTTGCTCAACATGTTCATGATATTTTTAAGAAATTTGTGGACAAGCATGTCAATGAACTTCATTTATTTTTACGTTAAAGAAAATTGTAACGAATGTGAAAATTATATCACAATAGCATTATTGCCATTACAGTTAATTTTTGCTGTACTGCCAGAATGTTAGTTTATTGTATAAAGTAAATGCAGTCTGCTGTCTTGTGCAATATCGAGATTTGTTGCGGAGGAGTTTATATCAACCAACTCCGCTTGTTGTGTTTTTTGGACACACCTACATTATCTAATAGCGGGGGCATTGATTTGCACTGGGGCAAATATCCATGGATTTTACAAACTTATTCGAACTAAATTTGGAATGAAGGTAGGGGGAAGTGACCTTTGACACAGAATATTGCTTTTTTGCTAGTGGAAAATTCCCGTAGGCCGTAACTCGTACTTTTGATTTTTCCCAAAATAAAAATCTACTTTTCTCCCCTGGGTGTGAAGATTTAGATTCCCCCTGCTGAGCTTTTGTAGGGACCCTGGGCACTATCGAACCTAACTAAAAATTGGGGTAGCCCTCAAATTATTCCCCAAAGACCTATTCGGGACCCCCTCCCGGCAACATTCTACAACACTGGGAAAAACTGTTACTGGCATCATATTCAGGGTTGACAGCCGTCGCTTAAAAATATATTCTTGGTGTTGTAGGCTTTACACATCTCTGTCAATGGAGCAATAATTGAGTGACAATTTTCAAATTTTTGTTGGATTTTGCAAATTTGGCCCCTCACCTGTCACAGTAAGAATGAAACACATAGCATAAATTTTAGCAATATGTAGCCCTGTGAACTATGCAGTTGTAGCCTGCACCATTTTGAGATATTGGTGCAGAACCTTGCCCCTATAAGTATGACCAAATTTTGTGTCTAAAATCGGATAAGTGTTCAATTTTTTAGCCAATTTGTTTGAAACATGGGCAGCCAGATGCTATCATTATCAGCTACCGTGTTAACTTTTTCAAAATGTTGGGGTCTCCCCTGTAACCTCCCATGGGCAAATAAATTTTTTAGCCTGATCGCCAGTATCTTCAAAACTGTGAGATAACAAATTTACTATTATTCACTAATAGAACGTCGTATACACCCTTTTGAATGGTACCAAATTTGTTGACCTCCAGTGACCTTAAAAGGTCAAACAGAGCTCGACCGTGTTTGATTTGGGCCCATTTGACCTTTGAAGGTCACTGGAGGTCATCGGTGATGTCACCAATGAATTTTTTTTGCGTAGAGTTTCCTGTTAACTGTGACAAAAAAAACATACCATTAATTTGGAATAATTTTGAGTTTATAGGTTTGAGTGAAGGGACTTGTTTTTGCAGCAGTTAACAGTCAGAATATTGCGTATTGGAAGCAGCAGCAAAGGCAGTATGCGCATCGCACAGACGGCGTAACATTTTACTGCTGAAAATTTCACATTCGTAGCTTAAATGTTTGTGGAGGTATTTATAATCCATTACAAATGTCGATACAACCATGTATACGTACGGGCCAGCAGCTTTAAACTTGGGTCTGTTCGGGTTTAGTGAAGGAACTTGACATATTTCACCGTCACACTTGCCGTATTGCGTATTGGACAGCATCATTACGACAGCAGGTGCAATGCACATGGTCGATATGAATGCACAAAATGCGAAAAATGGGGGGTGATGCACCCCAGTCATGGGACTGACTCCGACTATACTGAGTCTCCTGTACTTGATACTAGGCCTGCAGAACATCGACATTTCAATTTCAGTCCAGTATCACTTCATCCCACAATTGCACAGGACAGCAGACAGAATATACCTATCACCTGCTCGATAGCTGCTGAGATGTCATAAAGATCAGGATTTGTAGCGCTATTGAAATATACATCATTTTGCAATATGAATACCAGTTGACATTATGTCTGTCAGTGTAAAGATGTAGATAATAATACTGTTTAGTTTCTGCGTTACCATTTATTGGTAGTATGTGGTAGTATAGTAAATTATTTACCGGTGTGTGGGTAATGTGTATAGTAACTTGTTTCACTTTAATGAAATTGTTGGCTCCGTAACTAAATACTGTGCACTAATTTCTGTCGCTCAACAGTAGGTGATAGCCGACCAGCTAAATCACACTGAATAGATTGCTCTTGCACCTTCCAAATGTTTGATGTCTGCTGTTCTAGAATATTAAATAAAAAGACGTGTTCATCATAAATCCAGCGTGATGATTTGTTCTAGCTATTTACTAACATTTTATTATTTTATAGCAGTAATAAACTGTGATTGCCATGTATTTCAAACACTTGATGTGTTTTAGTATTTTATTTAGTGCTAGCAGATTTTGTCGGGAAATTTTATGCGTAATGTATTTATAAATAACTGCTGCATTTGACGCTTGAATGAAGGCACTGAAGACTGGAACCTAGGCCTTAGTTTATCAATCTGTCAGGTGGTCTGGATAGTGATCGCCAAACTCCAACGGATATCAAGGCCGTAACTGGGGGGGGGGCTGTTTTGGGTGTTAAAACACCCCCGAAATTATTTGCAATTTTTTTAGTTAGCCAACTTCGTATTTCTGTGGCATAACTCGGAACGGTAAAAAAATACCAAACAGAAATCCATGCAGGCATGCACAAAAACTCATCATTTTGAAATAAAAAATGCAAAAATTTTCTGGGGAGGGGGTGGACACCCCCTCCCCAGACCCCACTCCCTTCGGCGCCTAGGGGGCCTCAATCTTCACGCCTACGGCTCTCAAGCTCAACGTGACCCCCCGAAAAACATCCTAGTTACGGCCTTGATGCATATCACCGTCAACATGTCCATTTTCGATGCTAAACTGTTGTTTTCAGAGACAGATTGTTGGGCAGCAACATAGCACGAAATAGCAACATAATGTCTGGCTTTCATTTTATGTGTGTATATTGTCAAAATGTGTTGTTATATGTATGCTGTAAATAATAATAGGTGTATGTTGATGCAATGGTGTTCTGTACATTTTGTAATATATTTCAAGAACATTTTAGCAAAAAAGGACAGACTTGTATAATCAGTAATTAGTGTGATAAACATGTGGCTCGACATAGTGCATATTTTCTCAGGTTAAAACTACCAATATTATTTACATATTTTATTCATCTTCAACATGCTTGCTTTGGCTCCTTGGTGTGGCCACATTTATTTGAATACAAGCTCACTGTTAGAAGATGCAAAAATTTTTATGTGACACTATAACAAATTGTTGTTAAATTGCTAAATTTTTGTCAAACAATCTGCTCAATTTTTTGCCTCTTACTAGTTTAATGCATCTTGTATTGAATCGAGATACATTGTATGTTTTCAGATTTGGTTGAAGCAGTCTTGTTAGGTCACTCGAGGTCATCAACACCCTTTGATCCGCAGGAGCTGTGTTGTAATAAACTGAAAAATTAGGCTACACTTATTTTTTTTAGAGAAAATGTCTCAAATGGCCTTGAAGGTCTCTCAAAGTCATCGGGATGGAGCAATTCAGTAGGGCACCTGTTCGTATGCTGTACTGTTAGTAACCATTACTGTGTTTGGATCTTGGGCCGTTTCCGAGATATTAACGCTTGTTTATACCATACGTGAGTACCTGTGACCAAATAAAGTAGGGCCTATCACAGGCATTCATCTGGGCTCATAAAGTTCTGCTCAGTCCCTCAGGTACTCTTCGGGCAGAATGTGCTTTGTCAGAGTTGGAGACAGAACCTGTTGCTGCAATTGGACCGTGTATCTGGAACAACTTACCTAACAGTCTGCGAGACAAGGAAGTCGGCTGCATAGAATTCAGGAGTCAACTGAAAACATTCGTGTCTCAAACGGAATGCGCGCATCGTGACTTTCTTTGATCACTGGGCCTTATAAATACTCTTACTTACCACAGAACGCCAAATAGGTCACCGTAGAATAAACGTAAGCCTCTATGGCATGCCCGCCTCATTTCACACTTTAACATAACCAGTAACAGAGTAAAGACAGATAAAGTCACAAAGGACAATGGTGGGGACGTGGGGTGGCCATATTATTGTCATTTAATTTTGCTAACATGGTTGGTCGATTACCGACTTACCATTCCATCTCTGCGACTGACAAAGTTTATTCTGCGATCAGTGCGATGCGGCTTGTTATTGGGGATTTCTGTGGATTTTTGTACTATAGAACTATGGGATGTTTGTGATAAGATACTGGCAACGAGGGCGTGGTCAAGTGAGTAGTGGCGTGAGTTTGGTAGATAAATTAAAATCGCGCGTTTGTTTAACACAGACAATTAGACATGTCGAAATATCACCGTCCAGATGCGAAGCTTATTCAGAGCTTGAAAGATGTTGCAAACAAACTGCGAATTCACAGCATCAACTCGACAAATGCAAGCAATTCGGGGTAAGCATGTGCATGCGACAGTGCCGGTACCTGGGACAGATCGGAACAGATGTGACACAGGCACAGCCCCCTCTCCAGACCCCTCCCGCGCACCCCCCACCTCAGTGCTATAACTGGCACTAACCCTTACTCCTAAACCCTAACCGACCCACGAGACGGTATAAATGGTTCCCGTGCTTGATTGCTGACTTCAGTTGCACACAGGTTTTATGGTTCCCATGCTTGACTGCTGACTTCAGTTGGGCATGGGTTCCCGTGTGTTAGACACGGCCACGCATTATCTTTACCGTACACTTATGTAATGTATAGGTACTAGTTAGACTTAACATATTATATTGTGGTTTTTTAGTGAGAATTTTTTTATTTGCAGTCATCCGACATCATGTTGCTCTGCGGCAGAGATTATGTCGACATTGTTCTTCTATGCAATGAAGTACAAAGTGGATGTACCACAGGACCCAGCCAATGATCGATTTGTCTTGTCAAAGGTGAGGTCATCCACTGGACTTATTTTGTATTTCTGATCACAATGACGTTCGGTGATCAGCTTTACAAGAAACATGTTGCTTTATAAAGTCTTATTGGGTCAAAGGCAGTCTCAGTAAAGTTAGTGCGAGTTCTTTAACTTTGTCAATATACACAGTTTTGTGGGCAATGTGGTCTGTCACTGACATTAACATAACATAACGTCGATACACAAAGTTGTGGACTCAGGCCGAGCCTCTTATGTCCGCCTGAAACTTCCAAGTTTCAAGTAACTTCATCGTCACAGTTACATAACATTCTCGATTGACTTCCAGTCCTGGATAGGTCAGCTTTCCTAAAATATTTACAGTCTTGGTTAGACCAGAATTTATCCAGCCAACTCTTAAATATGTCAGTGTTTGTTTGCACAGTTCAGCAGAATGATGTAGTGCTCAAGAGGTTCTGTCGATGGTGGTGGGCCATTCTGATAGTGAACAACGACAGTCCATAATGATCTTGATCGTGCAACAATGTTTTGTGTCAGTGGTTGTCGTTTTACTAATGTTTTTTTGTTATGCTGTTGGATAAATTCAACTACAGGGACATGCTGCACCAATATTGTATGGTGCATGGGTAGAAGCAGGTCTGCTGACAGAAGCTGATTTGCTTAACCTGCGCAAGGTGGATTCAGATTTGGAAGGCCATCCAACTCCGGTGAGTGTTGTTTTAGTTGTTCAGTTTGCTTTTAGTTGCAGCTAACTACATTTTAGTATATGCTAAAATTTTTCTGTCTTTGTTTTTGTGGACACAGTATAGTTATACATGCTAACTTTTGGTTATCGTTGATTACAGTTATTTTAATGCTGTATAGTTACACTTACTGTTAACCATTTATGAAGCAATATGGTGATTGGCACAGTGGCCTTAATGGGTGGGCTGTTATGTTGATGTAGCGAGGAGGGGCTTTGGCGGGCTGCCACCCAGTTCTCTCCTCGCTGTACAGTACAACAACCCACCAATCAACGGCCAGTGTACCAACTTCATATTATTCGATGCGGCTCTAATTACATAAATTTGCACTGTAAAGGTGGTTAGGTAAAATATTTTCTTCTTATAATTATATAACACTGTTGGGTGGATAATCTTTTGCTGATGTGTCTGCATGTCATTAAATTTCATGTTTTTAGCTCCGCTGTGACCATCAGTTGACCAGGTGCACTGTCATCGTTTGTCGTTGTCATCCGTCAGCTTTTTTTTTTTTTTTTTTTTTTTTTTTTTTATT
>Ga0209149_1000279_pt1 | contig 20315 bp, 10 predicted proteins | sample WorMetTyACAVOLI2_FD_187423 | JGI IMG/M metagenome (GOLD analysis project Ga0209149, IMG submission 187423) | Marine gutless worms symbiont microbial communities from Max Planck institute for Marine Microbiology, Germany - Olavius algarvensis... ... | reverse complement strand
AACCGCCAAAATGCAAAAATTCCCCATTGACTCCCATAGTAACGAAAATGTAATTTGCCTCTTTTTCCGCCCGCCGGGGGCCGCCAACCCCCAAAAGGGGAGAAGACACGTCCTGGCCCAGGCTACACCCGCATGCAAAATATGGCGTAAATCGGCCCGCGGGTTGTCGAGAAATCGTTGACGAACAAACAAACAAACATACAGTAAAACAAATACCTCGCCCTTCGCTATACTAGCGAATGGCGGGTAAAAAAAAACATTGGCAAAATATAACATGGACGCCCGCTTACGCTGAGCGGGCGTCCATAATGATGCAGATGCAGTTTGCATTGCCCTGCCTTGTTTTCTGTCTTCGTAGTTGCTAGGGGTAACCGCATCTGCAGGGACTGTCGTTATCAGTAACTTCGTCTCTTTCACAGTTCTGTTGCGGGATCCATACATTTTCCCCTGCATATATGGCCCCTCGGACATGTTCCCCTGGACATTTCCCAGCCCGGACAATTCCCTTCCGTTTTTACATGGTGTAGGACATTTCCCCCTACTATCACCACTATGCGCCAATCTATAGAAAGCGATCTACCGTTAACGTGTACAAAATTGATAGCGGTTAGGGTCAGCAATATGGGTTAGTGTCAGTTTTCTATAAAGAAGCTCAGCTGTCGCAGAGAGGCCGCGCGATGCTTCGTGTTTGTCTGTAGTCAGCTTCAACATACCTACAGCGCTGTTTTTTTATTACTAGTTACTGTGGCTTCAGATTTACTAGTGCATAAAATTCTATTAAATTATGTTCTGCTGTCTCCTATTATCTCCGGCAGTGTCCGACCAAACCCCCCCGGACAAACACCCCTAGGTCATAACCCCCTTGTTTGCTGCCGTTCGTGGGTCGGTTGGGGTCAGGACCCCGCCTTGTGGGTCGGATAGGGTAAGTAGTACGGGTTAGTGTCAGAATACCCGCCGGGTTCTATCCTACGATATCCTACGGCAGCAGAAAACGTGGTTATGACCAACGGGGTTGTGTCTGGGATGGGTTGACCTCCCTTCGTCTCCAGCGTATAACGTCGAGCCCGTCACAAACACTTCGTCGTCGTCTTGTGCGAACAACGGACGACGGACGCCACGGTGTGCTCAACGCTGGCCGCCGTCCGTCGCGGCTTTATTTTTCACACTTCGCGACTCGTACGGTTAACAACACTGTAGACCTGTATGCAGCGAAGCCAGATATTCGTCCAGAATCGCGTTTTTTGCCTACCCCACCTGCATTCTACGCCCCCGTTTGGGGGGTTCCCGTCGGAATATCGCTATCCCGTTTTGCACGGAAAAACTAGAATGGCTTGGCTACACGACGGTGAAAAAAATTTGAAAATATGTTTATTCGTTTTCACATGATCCATGAACGTGACAGACAGACAGACACACAGACAGACAGACACTGCATGCCGACATAGGCCGCGATTATGCATCGCATCGCGCGGCAAAAATTCCCCGTTTCATGGATCGGTTAGGGTCAGGATGCGCGTAGTCAGTCGGTTAGGATTAGGGTAAGGAATGGGGATTAGTGCCAGTTTTCAGTTGCGGTAGATCGCTTTATATAGATTGGCGCATGGTGGTAATGGTAGGGGAAAATGTCCTACACCACGTAAAAAAAGGGGGAATTGTCCGGGCGGGGGAATGTCTAGGGAAGAATATGTCCGAGGGGGAAATGTCTTACACTCTCTGTTGCCTGCTCCAATCTACGACAATATCTGTCCATGACACTTTTGCCATTTTCCAGTAATGTGCCGTCCGTGTATCTTTTACCAGATTACTGTATTTCCTCATCATGTCTCCACGGTATATAACTATCTATCTTTGTGTTCTCTAACACATTCTGACGCCAGTTTTCTCTAATGCTCAGTCAGCGGAAGCGATAGAATTGGGTAGTTGCCGTTGCAGTAATTAGCATACAGCGGTCGATGCTTTTGCTCGTTAGCAGGGCGGAGATTATTTCGACGAGCCATCGTACACAGCGGATCTGCAACGGCGTCGTGGGGGGTCGCCAGAGACCATCGCGCCTACACGGCTGCTCTTGCCGATCGTCTCAACTGTACTCCAGCCGACGCTGCATCAACAATGGCCACGTCGCGTCTAGTCGTCCACTGTCTTCGTCAGGTCCGTGCCGCCGAGCTGGTGCAGGCTGCGGCCGCTGTCGCGTCGCCGCCTGTCAAGTACTTGTCGGCGTACGGCCCCACGGTGGCCGCCATTAACGAGGTGCTACCGGCGTCGAACGTCGACAGCTTGATGGACGACGTCTGTCGACTAGGCAATGAGTATGTACTATCATTTTTAAGAAAAAGCAGTTTTAGTTCAGGTCGGTTTTGCGTTTTTCAGTAGTGCTGGTTGACGGCTTATAAAAATGGCTCTTTATATTTCACTTGTTGCCATTTCTGTATAAATTAGCAGCATTTTATTTTAAAAAATTCTGCAATAAAATGTTAAAATGTTGTGTTTCGAGAAAGTTATTTTCATTGCGGTATATTTTAATCTCAGTTTATACAGTGATTGACTTGAAAAAATGAGACAGTTCTTGAACTGTCCTAATTTCCATAAATTTATTTATTTATTTATTTATTTATCACGCCAAAGGCAGATCGTCAACATAAAAACACAGAAAAAAGATAAAAACATACACTGAAAACACTAAAATACTACAAATATACAGCCACTGATGGTATGAATATGTGCATCACTGCATCTTTTATGGCATTTTACTTGAAGTATACTTAGCACCATATTTGCTACACAAGAACACAAACAGAAAACACTCCAAGCAAGCACATCACAGTACTGTGACGACAGGCGTTCAGTCTTATCTTATGGATTAGATGAGAATTCGGATTGCGACCGGAGATAAGACCAAGAACAGATCTAGTTCCGTACTTAGTCTGAGCAGACGGTTGCTTCAGTCTGCAAGTTTCTGGACAATTCTAATGTGTAGGTCACGAATACTCATTATTAGGCCTAGATTTTCTAATGTGGTCTTAGGTTAGTTCTTGCTTTAACTTCGGTCAAATCTGACAATTTGTCATTCAGCAAATCCCTTTGGGATACAAAGTGTCTCATCTTCTTCATGTCACCTCCAGTGGTCATTATTGTTCACTGAAACTGTTCACGATTCGATACTTAAAATTTAACAAAGTATAACAAGTGTATCGGAGACGATACGAAAGCCGCCGCTCGTCAAAGCCTAAACTGCATTAAAAACAAAAAATAAATAAAATATGGCGAAAACGATTTTCAATATGGCGGATGGAATTATTACACACTGCAATGTGGCACGATCATGACATTGATTTCGTCGGTGACTGCACCCTGCAATGTGCCATGTGGCTCTGGAATCGTGACAGTGAATTCACCAAGTGGCAGCACCCTGCAATGTGATACGTTGCTCTGGGATGATATGCCATTGAATTCGCCCGAACGTCCGCCATATTAGAATTCTACATCTGGTTTCGATTTCGACCAATCACCGCAGTCGACATGTCATTCTGCACCAATCTCCGAAATTTTATCCAAATCGGACCACCCTCGGCAGAAAAAAATGGCGTCATGTCGATTTTCAAGATGGCGGGTTTCAGCCATCTTGGATTTTAGGTATCCAATAATGGGTTCTTTGAAAAGCCCATGTGCAATTTCCTATAGGTCGTCAATAGACACCATAGCTCTAAATTGCTTATTTTTTTGAGAAAATTGCGCTTTTTGCATTTTGGCGACAGACAAACAGACGAACAGATGGACCTCACCGATGCACTAAGCCGCTCTCACTATCGCGAGCGGCGGCTTAATAACCAAATCGAAATTAACGACTAATTAATCGTTAATTGATGAAAAATAACTATTAAACATTTACAGCCACAGTAAATAATGTTAAATGACAATAGGTACTGTGGTATAAAAGTTATGCGAGAGGTAACGGGATCCATGTTCGCATTCTTCACCCAAATGTGGTATTGAAGTTATTATGCTGAGCATTATGAAACGTATAAACAGCACGCAGGATTTCCGTCCGTTTATTGATTTACTCGCATACAATATCCATGAATTCTGAAGTTTTTCAGACGAGACACGTTTTCCAGAGAGAAGACAATTTTGATCTGACTAAGCTAAACTAGCAACAGTATGCTGCAGACCGTCTGACACTAATGCTAACCAATCAGCTTGCAGACACAATTTAACGACCAATCCCACAAGACTACGGCCTACAGATAATTAGCCAATGAACAACTAAATACATGTAAACAATGTCTGACAGACGTCGCAGTAACCAGCTAGCCAATACCAATTCAGTTCCAGTTATAATCCTACAGTAAAATTATGATTATGACTAATCTATCAAGCGGTATTACAGTACTGTCATGATTCAGTGCAGTGTCCGTTGTTTGTGCAGTAAGGGGAGCGTTTTTTCCGAGATGGAATTGCTGCTTGGAGTTCTCGGCAACGAGGGTTGTCGCTATTTCACTCAGGCCGACGTTGACGCCATGTCAACCAAGTCATCTACTTCACATTCTGACGTCGTCAACGACGATGCAAGATGGCGTCGAACTCTGCGCACGTACGTCCGCAACAACTTCCGGTTTCACCAGCAGACGATATACGACATCGTCGATCACAACTACCGCGACTGGGACACCGAGCCGACGTCGTCGTTCAACGGAAACGACGACGGTCAGTCGGGGGACGACGCGGCTTCCCGGCGACGGCTGGCGTCTCTGGTGGCGCTCATCACCGACGGCCAGTACATCGCACCGACAGTCGACCTGGCCGCCAGGCATGCCGTGTGTGGCCAATCTCCGGCAGATACTTTCCTCTACAGTTTTGGGTTAACGCCGGAGACTGACTGCGGAGGGCGGCATCAACCCGGTGGTCGCCGACGGCGTCACTCCGACCTACTTGCTTACGTTTTCGGCGCGCCGCTCGCAGAAGGACTCGATCCGTTTCCGCCAACAGCGACAGAGGAGCTCAGTGACGAGAGAAAGATAGCAGAAACTGTGATGTCGTACTGGGCAAACTTTATTCGAACTGGGTTTGAAATCATCGATATCTTAGCATTTTGCTAAAATTGCATTCTTTTGTATTGCATTGCATCACCACCACCGCTACTACTAATACTGCTACTACTGCAGTCGGTTGCCGATTTAGTGTAGCGGTAACACGTTGGACTTCATCAACGTAGTTACTCTACGCTAGGCCCGGTTAGTGCCTGGGTGGGTAACCGTCATTGGACGGGTAAACCACTTTGGCACAGAACCAGGCACCCAGGCCTACTGAACCTCAGCCTACCTCTGGACAGGCTGGAATGAGTACCCGGCGAAAGCTGGGGGAGTAAACAGGCATATCGCGTGATACACCAGCCCGTACCCGTGGTCTCGCAGTGTGATGCTGATGCCTGGCCGAATGGACTGGCTAGCGGAGATCAGCGCCGACTTACGGAAGCAGTAGCGCATTAGAGACATGTTCGCGACGATGCGCTATACAAATGGCCGCATTTACTTTACTTACTTACTTTACTACAGAGAGTGCGCAGTGCAAAAAATGCCGAGTAGAGTGCATAGTAGTATAGTACTTACTACAGGACATGACATAACGGAGTGTGATTTGTGATTATGTTTAAACTAAACATTTATAAACAAGTCGTATCACTTATGATAGACTTAATACTCAAAGCCCTTTTCGTGTGCATTCCTTGTAATTCTTAATTTTTAAGCCGCCGCTCGCGATAGCGAGAGCGGCTTAGTGCATCGGAGCTGTCCATCTGTTTGTCCATCTGCTTGTCTGTTAGTCTGTCTGTCTGTCGCCAAGATGCAAAAAAACGCTATTTTCTCAAAAAACTATGCAATTTATAACTATGGTCGCTACTGACGACCTATAGGAAGTCGTACATGGGCTTTTCAAAGAACCCATTATTGGACCCCTAAAATCCAAGATGGCGGAGATCCGCCATCTTGGATCTTGATGCCAAAATGCAAAAATTCGATTTTCTCAAAAACTGAACAATTTAAAGCTATGATGTCTATTGGCGACATATAGGAAGTTATGTAAGCTTAACTGGGCTTTTCAAAGAACCCATTATTGGATCCCTACAATCCAAGATGGCTGAGATCCGCCATCTTGAAAATCGACATGACGTCATTTTTTTCTGCAGAGGGTGGTCCGATTTGGATAAAATTTTGCAGACTGGTACAGAATGACATGTCGATGCGGTGATATGTGGAAATGGAAACCAGATGTAGAATTCCAATATGGCGGACGTTCGGGTGAATTCAATGGCATATCATCCCAGAGCAACGTATCACATTGCAGGGTGCTGCCACTTGGTTCATTCACTGTCACGATTCCAGAGCCACATGGCACATTGCATGGTGCAGTCACCTGACGAAATCAATGTCGTGATCGTGCCACATTGCAGGGTGTAAGAATTCCATCCGGCATATTGAAAGTCGTTTTTCGCCATATTTTATTTTTTTTTGTTTTTAATGCAGTTTAGGCTTTGACGAGCGGTGGCTTTCGTATCGTCTCCGATACACTTGTTTTATTTTTATTTGTACTTTTGTACGAATTTCATATTAATAATAATTCAGTATTGGCGTACAATAAACGTATCAGTTGATGAGATAGGCGAACCTTACCGGGAAATTCCTTAACCACGCCAAGGTTGTAAAACTTGACCACCCGTGTACTCAATTTCCCCTTACGTTCGTCTAACTCATCGGCGAATCGTGACTTTTTCGGCGCACCATGATTTTTTTTGGATTATTGTGCTTTACTTACTTGTGTCTTATCTTGTACCGTTACTTAGATATTTAGCGTTGACTACTGACGTGACCTTGAAATCTGGGTTAAGGGTCGTTCAAGGTCATTGAAAATGGCGTAAATAAAACCAGTTTTAACTTTTTTGACACACATCGTTGTCAACTTGTATACCTGTATCATCTACGTGACTAATAACGGCTTTCTGTTGTTATTAATCATCTTTATTTACCAATTGTAGCACAACGAAGAGTAAGAAATCTTAATTATACTTAATTAAAATTAAAAAGTGAAATTAGATTTTTAAAATCAATGTAATATATCAAGCTTAGATCAAATGCATGCATAATTCAGTTGCAGACTGAACAACTCCGTAGAAATAACATTCAAGTACAATCCAATTAATACACTGTCAGAACATTATAGCTTAGCTCGGTCCTGGGACCGTTACTGTTTTTATTGTATGTAAATGATCTTCCCGACTGTGTCGCCAGTAAGTCCACTGTACGTATATTTGCTGATGGTAGTTTCCTTTACAGAAAGATTCGCTCAGCAGCAGATTCCATCCAGCTTCAGCATGATCTCGATCAACTTGCTGTCTGGGAACAATCATGGCTGATGTCATTCAATCCATCTAAATATCAGTTACTGCGCATTACCAAGAAGAGATCGCCCATACAGCATGATTACACTTTACATGGACATGTGCTTGAACGGGTGCCGACAGCCAAGTATCTGGGCTTGAACTTGCATGAACAACTATCGTGGAACTTCCATACTAACGTGACAGCCAAGAAGGCTAACAGGACCAGAGCATTTATTGCAAGGAACATTCACCCATGGTCCTAAGAAGGTCAAGACTGTATGTTACACCACTCTTATACGCCCAATGATGGAGTAGGCCACCACTGCTTGGGCTCCCCACACTGTGCAGAATTGCCGTAAACTGGAACAGGTCCAGCGACGTGCTCGTCGGTTTGCATGCCACAGGTACGAGAGACCAGCCAGTGTGACAGCAATTATGAACGATTTGAAGTGGGAGTCACTGGAGGCCAGGCGTAACAACCAACGGTTGACCAAGTTTTATCGTATGCAACATAACATGGTGTCTATTACTGCAGCTGATCACCTTGTTCCGGTTCAGCGGTCGTACAGCAGAAGATCGCGGGTCATAACGAAATGTATCAAGTGAATGTTATTCACTTAATAAGGTTGACCTTCCAAGCTACCTGGTCATTGGCTAACACTCCCATTGTTGTTTTTATTACTGTTATATTTTTTTCCATTGTATTTAGTTGTAGTGTACTATGCAAATTCTGTGTTTTTTTCTTTTTCTATTCAAGGGCAGCAGTAAGTGTGGTTTTTCCACCTTGCTGTCCTGTTCAGGTTTTATCGTGTGCTCTTTTTGCATCATTTATTTTTATCTGAACAAATAAAGATGATGATGATGATGAAGTTCCTTACGCTCGGACCAATGTCTACAAGTACTCCTTCTTCCCAGCATCTGTACGCATGTGGAGCACTCTACCTTTATCTCTGATCCATCATTATTCATTTCAGTCCTTCAAAACAGGCGTCTGTGTTTATAACCGACACTGACTCACGTGACCATAGATCCCAGTGCGTGATACTCGCCTTATCGAGGGATGCACTTTATTGGAAGATGAAGATGAAACTAAAAAGTTCGTCTTGCTCTTATATATGGAATTTGAAACAGAACAGTTAAATTAATTTATACAATCACTGACAACGTCGATACGACTTTATGAAAAATATTTTTTTCTAAATGCACTATTGACTGCGAACTCTAACGATCTGAGCTGAGACTGGATCAGAGACTGTTATTATGAGACTGTTATGATGTGATAGGAAGCCGAGCTCACTGGAGCGTGACGACAGCGCCGTCAAACGCGTTCCCATACAGTGGCCGCCGTACGGCGTCAACAGACAACAATACATGGTCATCGGTTGGTTAGCTCTGCTAATTGGCAATGTCGTGGCCATATTTGTAAAAACATCGACGTGAGAATAAAAAAAACATTTTAAAAAACTTTTTCTAGTCATGGCCATCAACGCAAAGAAGTCGTGTTGTTTGCTGATAGGACCGCGCTGCAATGTGGATTGCGCTAATATTTTAACCCATGATGGCTGTTCACTGCGGTGGGTCGCCGAAGTGAGATATTTGGCGGTTTTTATTGCTAGAGCTCGTACATTCAGGTGTTCGCTCAATTATGCCAAACCGCTCTTTCTTTGGTGCGGTTAACGGCTTATTTGGAAAACTGTTGAATCTGGCCTCTGAGACAGTGATTTTAGAGCTGGTTAGATCAAAATGCATGCCGATTCTGCTCTACGGTTTAGAATCTTGTCAGCTGAGTAATGCTGATTTCCGTTTGTTGGACTTTACTTTTAATCGCTTATTTGTCAAATTGTTTAAGACAAAGAGCATTGATATTGTTCAAGCTTGCCGATCTTTCACTGGCTTAGAGGTCCGTAGTTGTTTTAAAGAGGACAACAGACAAGTTTAACTGTGTTGAAAATACTTTTTGCAATTTTTGTAGCTCGATTTTAATGTCAGTGTGGAATAATTTATTTTCTGTAGTTAAATTAGTTTAGTTTATTTGCTGTTTTCTTTGCTGCTTACTGTTTCTACCAGACGTCTGGTGAATAAAGATGTTCAAAACAGATTTTATATCCGATATTAAAAAGGAGGCGCTGAAAATGCGGGAGTGGAAAATGCAATAGTGGAAAATGCGGGAGCATATCGCAGGGGTGGAAAATGCAGGAGTGGAAAATGCAGGAGCGACAAAGTATGGAAAGCCATAAGAAAAAAATACTCTAAAGCACCAGACGAAATATGGCTGTCGTGGCTTTCATGCCTAGTTCTTGCCAAACGCAACTCACAAGCGAGTAGACCTGTTAACGTTGCTACTAACCGTCGACAGTGTGTCAGATGTCAGCAGAGTTACCCGCGGTCTGGCCATCAGACGCGCCAAGAAACGCGTTAACCTGACAAACGACAAACGCATAAAGATATACTTGGTAGAGATTTGACAGCCATGCGTACACGCGACTGCAGTTTCTACGTGCAGTTAGACATGCCGTCAGCTCAGAGAAGATGCTAAATGAGAAGTGAGAGAGCCATTCAGACGAGGGCGACGATTAGGACACCGAGGCCCCGGATGACAATACACAGCATCAGAATGATGACGACACCAGTGACGACGCCGGTACGCCAACGACCGTATCAGCTAACCCAGCTCTTGACTTCTGCGAGGTGTGTCTCGTGGCACCGCGTGATACACGCATCGCGCTGGTGCCGTGCGGTCATTAACGCTTCTATGAGTCGTGTGCCAACGAAGTGCACAACCAAGGACGCGGCTGTCCTCTGTGCCGTACGCCTATCAACATGTTGCTGCGTCTGTACTAACTTGACTTACGCGTGAACTTGGTGTTTAAAAATAACATTACGAGAAACAGTAACTAAAAATTTTGACATTTAAACATTGTGTTTAATTTCCGTATATCTTTAACTTGCGTGAACTTGTGTTTGAAAATAACATTACGAAGAGCAGTAACAAAAAATAACATTCGACATTAAACATTCACGAATGCCACATCTAAAATAGTAATATTTTATTCCCCATACATTCATCATAAAAATAATATATACAAGTCTATACATATATGTCAAATTAAACGAAATAAAAATGATAATGCATATAACGTTACAACTATATTGTATTGGCGAATAATGTGAATTTCATAAGTTAAATAGCAAATTTGGATCAATTTAACGCTATCTCAATTTATTCTCAGGTTGGCTATCCATGGGGCTTACTCCTACATTTTCCACCCCTGCAGTTTGCTCCCGCATTTTCCACTCCTGCATTTTCCACCCCTACAATTATGCCCGTGCCGCATTTTATACTTCCGCATAAAAAACACGAAAGAACATTGTAAAACATTTCCGGATCCCCCCGATCGACATAGTCAAAATCGACAAGGCTACATAACGTAGATTACCGGTATTACCGTATGTACTAAAATAAAACAAAACGAAACACTGTTGTCGGGGTAGGCAAAATGATTTGGTTAGTTCATTCGCTATCTAATGAAAAAATAAGTTCACAAATTAGCAATATCCTATAGTTCTTTGGGCCAAGTAAGTATATTATAAATGTTTTAAAATTAAAAAAACATGTTTTTATAGAAAATTTAAAAAAAAACATAAAATACGTTCTTAACAACTATGGTCGTGGCAAAACTTACGAGCGTAGGAGATTCCCCCTCGACATTTCCCCTCGGACATATCCCCGGACACTTCTCTCGCCCTGCCACTGCCAGGATATTTTCCCTCTACACCTAGGACATTTTCGCCGCGGCTGTTAAAGGGAAAATTTGAAAACTGCACTAACTCATACTTCTGACCTTAACCGACCCTTGAGGCGGGAAACTTTTTGAAACTGGCATTAGTCCATACTACTAACTAACTAAACATACAATACAGCTTACATGACTAGATGACCAGCTGTTTACAGATATATATACCATGTGTAATAAGAAGACTCTGACCCTAACCGATCTACCGCTATCAATTTTGTACACGTTAACAGTAGATTGCTTTATATCGATTGGCAGATGGTGATGGTAGCAGGGGGAATGTCCTACACCATGTAAGAAGGGGGGGAGAATTGTCCGGGAGGGGGAATGACTGGGGGAGTATATACAGGAATAAAGTCCTGATCCCATTCTTTCGGTAACTGCGTGATCAGTGAGTGAGTGAGCACTTAGCAATGAGATAGCTGAATGTATGGTTTCAACGAAGCTGGGAATGATTACCCGGGATATGTGTAAACTTCTTTGAGCTTCTTTTCTCTCATGTCGACAACAGGATCTTTTTATTGACGATTTCAACTTTCAAATTCAAGTTCAAGTACTGTTGGTTAGGCTTGTAAAGGTATCACCTCCACCGATTTTAGAAGGTTTCCTTGTGTTTGAGACCTTCAGTTGACCACCATTTGATCTTGGTAAAGCTAGAAAATGGCCGCAAAACGATTATGCAGGCCTGTGTATGATGTGGATTATTCAGGTGCGCGTCCTAAGGTACGTCGACGACTCAAGAGTCGTAAGATGGCTTTGTGGCGCGACTTGATTCCGCGACTACATCGCGCCGACGACTTCGACTCGCGACTTCATCTGCTCGACGACTACTACAACGACACGACGTTCGATGTGTCTGGAACGCGACTGGCATCACCGTCCGACTGGCAACCGGACTTTATGCCGTCGACGCCTTCCACGACCGCATCGCCGGCGTCGACGTCAGATGTTGCGACATCTCAGGGGATGAACGCGGCTGGCGGTCGAACGTCGAGTACGTCGCCGAGCGTTGCGTCCGAGTCGTCGCCGCCCAACTCAACCCCGGTACTCGACTCAGGCGATCTGGCAGCGAGCAGCGACGATGATGACGACGACGATGACGGTCACTCGACGCTGTTCAAGACGGCAGCCGTCGGCTGCGCGCTGTTGGCGCTCAACGTTGTCGTGTTTACGGCCGTGATGTGTCAATGGCGCGGTCTACGTCGGACGCGTCTCATCGAACTCCAGAAGTACGCCTCGGAGTTTGGCGGAGGCGGCGGCGGAGCGATAGTCCTGGGAGTGCCTTGTCCCTCAGCAGCCGCCGTCGAAGTGGCCACGTACCAGGCGTCTCCAGAGGGTCAACCGGAGTCCGCACCGCAATCGCTGACCGCTACCCTGCTGACCGCTGCCGATTGTACGTGCAACAACATCGGCGTTGACGGCGACCCTGGTTTGTCGGGAATTGTACTGACCACTCCTAACAACCACTACCCGTACTCGTCGGCAGCCAATCACGTCGCTGACTACGTTAACCAACGAACCACGAGCACCGTCTGAAATCAAATTCGTGCGCCGTCGTGATAGGCCCTACCACAACGTAATTAGGACTGCGAGTAGGCCAGTGTGGGAATTGTCGGAGGTTGGGGGTTGAACCTCACTTAATGTCTTCAACCCCCCCCCCACTTGCGCTTGTTTATTTGTCTTGGGGGTCAGATGTAACCCCCACAGATCGCACTTTCAGACACTGGTGTCACAAAAATGTCAAAAATACAAAATTTTCTTGTCAACACGTGGGTTTTTAAAGCTCAAAAGGCATCAAAACCCGTTTTCGGCTGGGGCTTCCCCCCAGACCCCGCTAGGGGAGCTTGCGACGCTCCGCCCGACCCCTTAGTCGGTTGGAGAGGGGTACATCCCTTCCCCATTCTCCTCCCCTCGACGCTTTCGGCGTCTCGAACTCGCCGCCTTCGGCGCCTCGCTTCTGACCCCCCTAATTCTCTTCGGCTAATTGCCACACTGAAGTAGACCTACTGCTTAATGTCTCTCCTGTTTCTGACTGCCTGGTGTCTGTCTATGTCTGTTGTCACGACTTTTGCAAGAATGCGTTGTCCAGTTTCTGCGGTGTTTATATACTGTGGTCTAGTTATGCGCAATTTAATTTTTTCCAGCAATTCTAATTTCTATAAAATTTAACGAAAACCGAAATTTTAGTGCTGTTCGCCAACTCTGTGTCGTTCGCATTTGCAAATGAAAATGAAAGCATAGGCCTATTACGAAAAATCCCTGAATGTCATTCGTGCATCCGCCTAGGCCTATGACGAATACTTTGGTCGGACAGTTTTCGCTGTCGTGTCAACCCAACCCAAACACGTATCTCATCGCGCCGTGACAGAACCCAGAAACGCGATGTCGTATCTCGCAATCCAAACATTTCTGTTTGGGTTGTGAGACCACGGCGCCTTGTGACACTAGCTTTAAAGCGCGCCGCATAGAAATTTCCTTCCTTACTTACTTACTTACTTAGGAGAGGTTTAGCGCGGGGGTACCCAGCTACCGATACGCAATACCATATTGCTTTATTTTAGTCGCCAGGTGGCGCTGCGTACAGACAGACACATGACAGACAGTATGCATACCTTTCATTATTAGTTAAATTCATCAAACACAATCAAAATTATTACCTAAAACTTCACGTTTCAACCTCTTTCACAGAGGCCTTCATCAGAAGAAGCTTCTTCTGACGAAGGCCTCTGATAGAGGTCAAAACGTCAAGTTTTAAGTAATAATTTTGGTTGTGTTTGATGAATTTAACTAATAGTTAACTTCCAACCAGATGCATCTATTCACCGAAACTAAGCATACGTGCAGTACCCTTTTCGTCGCGTACCGGCTCGTATGTTTTATTATATGCCTATCGAAATGTGAAACGTTGAAGACGCTATAGGCTGTTTACCGTGCAAGTGATGATAAAACATGAAACGTAATCTTAGTCCAACGAAAGAAAAAGAGACCGCGTTGCATGGAACACGCCACATTTGTCACTGTCATAGATAATAGAGCGGCAGCCCATAGCACTTTGATCATGCGAACGAGGTACCAACATCTGAGCACGGGGTTCAACCCAGCATATGCAAATATGAATGTCTGCCGTGAACTCCATGCTGCGTGTATTCCCAGGGGCCCCCTGAAATGCGCTAGATCATACATTCGAGGTACCATCCCAAACCAGTTTTAAATGAACAGGTACATCACACAGAGCACAAAATAGCTCATGTCCTGCAAATTGTCCGCTGCCTGATGCCCCCAAAATGTGAATCTCTGGACGCCCAAACCCCCCAAAATCGGCCATACATTCCTATGAATGAAATCTTCGGGTTTGACACGTGCTCAGATCTCTGTTTCACTTTCTGAGTCATCACTCCAAAGTAGTTCAGGACTTGGATCATCGACATCATCCAACTCAGTAGTAGCGTCTGACAGGTCGCTCTGAAGGTTCTCCATACTGTCTATCTCACAAAAGAGATCTTCTGCGATGGCAGGTCTTGTGAACCAGTCAGGAGCATAGTATCCACTCACACTTCAGCCCATACTTCAGAGGATCCAAACCATCTCCTGGATGTGATGAGTCAGCATTTCTCCATGATACTGGGCTCATCGTAATTTGTTGCAAACGGTCTTTGCACAGGGTGGCAGCAGAAATGAACCATTGGGTTTTTACCGCGCGGCGCCGACGCATAGCGCGAACTATGCCGTCGCAAGATATTCGTCCGTCTGTTCGTCCGTCTGTCACACGCCGGTATTCTGTCAACAACGCTGAACACAGGCTATCCTAAAAAAATTAGTTAAGTAGCCCCACCATTCTAGTTTTTTTCATACCAAATGGAATGGCAATACTCAGACGGGGACCCCCTAATGGGGCGTCAAGTGCGAGGGAGTATGAAAAAAATCGCGATTTTCGACCAATATCTCGTTCTATCTCCGAAGTGACGCAAGCTTGAGCCATAGTTACTAGCCATAGCTGAATACGTACACAAGTTTTCGAATAATGTCATTTTCAGTGACCTTAAACAACCCATGACCCAGTTTTGAAGGTCACGCCATTCTTTGACGCTGAAATCGGCTGAATATCTCAAACGGCTATAGTTGTTTCAAAATGCGCATGCGAAACTGTACCCAAGCTTTCGTATGATGCTATTTGCAATGACCTTGAGTGATCCCTAACCTAGATTTAAGGTCAAGACATTATTCAACGCTAAATAACTAGAAAATGGCACAAGATAGAGCTATACTTACAATAGCAGACCAGTAGTAAGTCATTATGATCTACCGAAGGGCGCCATATTCAGCGACCTTGAACGACCCTTACCCAGATTTCAAGGTCACTCAATTATTTGATGCTGAATATCACAGAAAAGGTACAATATACAGACATAATTTCAATGGAATACCAAGAAGGACTTACACACGCCCTAATCAATATGTTATTTCGAATGATCTTGAGTGACCTTGAGTGACTTAGCGAAATATTCAATGACACGAAGCGTTCTCTTTGCGACATCTGAGCTACTTGTTCTGAAATATGATCAAATATATTACGTACGGACAAAATCTGAAACCAGGGCTCACACTGTGAATAATAAATTAATTTGTGTAATCCCCCGAAAACGTAAGATTAGAGCATTGAAACGCCAGTATACCCACGGTATACTGCTGTGTGGTTTCAGTGTAATCTGGTATGTCACTGTGGGCATGACTACATTATCGTCATCGTTCTGTGGATCTTTATTGTGCTCAAGCATCAAACTCTGTTATTGCACCAATAAATTAGCTGTTAATTACAGTAGAGAAGGACTGTTACAATGTTCTGTGCTGCTCAAGAATTATTAACAGGAAAGATATGTACTACTTTCACCATCCCAATGCGTTAAATTTACACGGGAAACATTAAGTGACAATTCAAAATTAGTTAGGGTGTCTTTGATAGACATTTTCGTTTCTTGATTGTTTGTGAATTTGTTGTTTAAGCCCCTTCCAACAATATACTTCATGGTTAATGCAACACTGCGCACGGATACCACAAGTTCGTAGTTACCTCATGCGTTTTTGTCATTTGAAGCAGTTATGCGTATGACACTCCTGACATTGCTTCATCCCCTAGAAGGAGCAAAGGAAGGAGCAAATGAACTCTTCTGTCTTTCTTGTCCCCGAAATAAACTTTAATGTGTCGAGTTGGACGTTAAACCCTAACCATACCATCTCCTGCCTTCCTCTGGCTTGGCTCATCTTCCGAAGACAGTTTATTGAAGGACTGGAAGAGAGAGCCTGTACTTTTTTGGAGAATTTCTAGTGGCTTTACTTTACCTTTTCTGTAAAATGCTGAGGTAAAATTGCAGCCTGTAAATGAATGAAGGCCTCTTTAGTTCTGCTTGTATCGGATGAAGGGAAATGAGCTATTTTGTGCTCGGTATGCTGTACCTGTTCATTTAAAAGTGGTTTGAAATGGTGCCTCGAATGTATGATCTAGGCCATTTTGGGGGAGGAGGTTTGGGGTGTCTGGCATGAGCCATTTCATGCTCTGTGTGATGTACCTGTCCATTTAAAACTGGTTTGAGATACTACCTCGAATGTATGGTAGTACAATGTATGTACTTAATGCTAGGTTGATCTTGGCCAAATTTTGGGGTGGGGGTTTGGAGGTGTCTGGCAGCAGAAAATTTGCCTGGCATGAGCCATTTCGTGCTCTATGTACCTGTTCATTTAAAACTGGTTTGGGATGGTACCTCGAATGTATGATCTAGCGCATTTTCTGACCCCTTTTAGGGGGTTCCTGAGAGTACACGCAGCAGGGGGTTCACGGCAGACATCCATATTTGAATATGCTAGGTTGAACCCCGTATGGTCCTGTGCTCACATGTTGGTACCTCGTTTGCATGATCAAAGTGCTCTGGGCTGCCGGTCTATAACGTCCAGCGACGTACCATACGCACAACGTAATTGGACTTAATGTATACGTTGGGTTGTTGAGTGACTCAAATCATAAATACTTACTCGTTCATTGCATTTATTATTTTTATCAGAACAACGATTCACAGAAAGACTACAATTACTACAGCTACAAATACTGCAAAACAACACACAGACAGATCAGCCTCCCCTGCCACGAGAAAAAATAGGCTACCAGAAGAAAACCAGCACCGAACAGTTAACGCAATACTATTTTAATAAAGCTGACTAACTTTAAATTACAATCGGTGATTATCCGAAATGACGTGGAGTCGGAACTGCAGCTTATCAGTCTCGTTTAGGCTGTATACAGGGTGGTCCATAAAGTAAAGCTGGTTTTGATTGCTCACATCTGTAAAACTCGTAGATCAATTTGATAAGTTCTGTTATCTATAAATCAGTAAAGTTAATCAAGTTACTTATTTACTTACTTACGTACTTTTTTTCGGTCAGTTCCAACAGTAATGCAAATCACTCGGTGCAATTTACCCTTTAATGAGCACTGGTAACTATAGTGCCACATCGAATAATATGAAGTTGGTATACTGGCCGCTGATGGGCGGGCTGTTACATTTGGTGCAGCGAGGAGGGGACTGAGCGGGGCCGCAACCAGCCCAGGCCCATCTTCGATGTACCAAATGTAACAGCCCACCCATCAACGGCCAGTGTATCCAGTGTACCAATCACCGTATTGCTGTATAATGGTCCGTTGCTCTGCGGTTTTCATGTGCCCATTAAAGGGTTAATAGATGTAAGCAACAGAACAAAGTAGCCTCACTTTTGGGCCACCGTGTACGTTGTTCTGTAAATATACAGATTTTATCGGACATGTCAAATGTCGCATGTCGCCAATAAATCGCAATCACGCGCCATGTCGCTGCCACGACCGACCGGCCGGCCTGACGTCGTTGTGAGATCGTCGTACGACCGTCGTAACGACGACGGAGAACTTTGGTTGTCGCAGATCGATCATTCTTGTGTGCAATTACTCCAACACCGTATCGCCGTCGGATCACATTCCACTGGCGTTGTCCTACAGCTTCGAACGAGTCAGAGTTCTCCTGATCTGTCAAATGCCTGAAGATAGCACGCTACAAATAAGGATAGAACTAATCTACACTTTATCACAATCAGATACTTGTCTGGATAATGTTGCCAATTTAGCACTACCACCGATAATACAAATACAAATAGAATTTATATAGCGCGACTTACAAATTGTCCAGGGGCGCTAACAAATGTCAAAACGCGAGATGGAATAGATGAGTTTTTAAAGATTTCTAAATCTATTAGTGTCAGTGGTAAGCCTAATGCTGTCAGGTAAGGATTCCAGGCAGCTGGACCAGCGTGACTGAAGCAACGTTCACCGAATCTGGTTAGAACAACTGTAATTTGCAACTAATTGAACTAATTGCGTCAATAGAGAATACATCATGTCAACCAACCATTTATTTAAAAAAAGTAAAACTTTCGAACATCGCAGATAAACGCGGATGTTAAATTAGGCTATCATACGACTCACCCATGTCGGCCGGATGGTCGACTAAAATATGAAGACAATCCTGGAAACAAGGTTGTTACACAAAACTCGCTGTTTTTCGCTATCGTGTTGCCACAACAGTCGTCAAAACTCGGCACCTAACAACGGTGGCACTGAGTTGGCGAGGTCAATTTCTTAATATATTCATATTTATTCACCACATAGTGGTAGCAAACATACATACATATACAAAATAAACCTAGCAATCATGACAAGACAAGACAATAGTACCTGTAAGCATCTACCATTGTATTGGTGAATAAAGATTTGCAGTATGATAGAAAGATTTTACTGGAAGGATTTGCGATAGATGTTAAAAGATTTACATCAATAACAGCAATTTAACACACTACCTTAAATGCAAGAACGAAATTTCTTCGCGAATAGCCAAAGCAATGACACAGAGAAGTTGTGAAAAGAGTAAAAACAAATATGTTCTGTGGAACTCGGAGTCTGTCCAATGCAACTTTTTTTAATTTTTGATCACGTGACGTTCATCCAGTTCAAAATCTGCTGCTGTGTACAAAATTTCATGAAAATCGGATGATTTTTCACTGAGATATGGCAATATAACGATTTTCAAAATGGTGGCTGTCCGCCATCTTGGAATTGTTTTACCACAATAGGGCCTACGAGACCACCTGCGAAGTCTCTGTTGCTGGCGACAGCTGCCTGTCAAATTTTATGTTAATGTGATACACAGATCTAAAGATATAGCTAGTTGAATTTTTCGCATATTTGGCTTGAAATGCCTATTCAGGCCCCCAAAGTGGGGGTTTTGGGGTTCTTTTGACCCCTAAAGGCACATCCTTGCGTAAATTCGCGTCTTAATAGCTATCAACTGTAAAAATCCGTTGAGGGGTCTGAGCTGTAGGCGAGTTGACAGCAAGTGTGACGGACACACACACACACACACACACACACATTTATATTCTGTCCATGCATAGCATTGGACAATCAATCAGCCTACTGACTAGGGTATCGGAAAAACAAGCATATTTAGCAGTGCGATACATGGGTGCTGACTCAGCAGGCTACTCTGCAGTTCTTACATGCATAGAGCATACGGCTGCTACTGACAAAGTACAACCAAAAGTTGTCACCGGCGCCAGTCACATACGACTGATTTGTAAAAATAGGCCCTATGGCTGGCGGCAGACTTGAAGTCGACTCGAAAATGACTGGTGGCGACTGGGCGCAAATGTGGATGATGGTGGCGGCTTAGTCACGTCAAATGCCATGCATGTACAATGTTGTGCAACAAGCGGAGTGCATCGATGCTGAGCCTGATGTCTTTTATGTCGTCCCTGTTTCTCAACGTAGCTCCCCTGTTTAAGAGGCAGGTACTGTCTTCCATTCTAGTCTCAGAACTCACCTTTTCTCCAAATCCATGCATAATAGTAAGTGTATTTAAGAGCATATTAGCACATATAATCACTTAAAGGTACTTATTTATCATTGAAATAACAGCCTCCTTAACGAATTAACCAATGATTTCTCTATCAGATCGTCAAACCGCTACAACCCGGGAAACGGCCATCATAGATTGGTCGATTTTTTGGAAACAACGCGACTGAAATATAAAATATGTTACAGATTATATATTTCTGCCCCCCCCCTCCCGCGCGTGCTC
>Ga0209149_1000278_pt1 | contig 20359 bp, 10 predicted proteins | sample WorMetTyACAVOLI2_FD_187423 | JGI IMG/M metagenome (GOLD analysis project Ga0209149, IMG submission 187423) | Marine gutless worms symbiont microbial communities from Max Planck institute for Marine Microbiology, Germany - Olavius algarvensis... ... | reverse complement strand
TAGCGAAAGCAGATAAAATGACTACCACACTGCAGTTGTTATTCTAAGGATATGTCCATATTGCATAGCAAACATTATTAAAATTCTTTAACGCTTATTGGAGTTATATGGTGATCCGAAGTTGGCGTATTTCTTGCGATAAGCAGTGTAATTAGTGCAAAATAGAGCATTGTGTTTCACAAGGTATAGTGGCAACATATGTGCGGTGAGGTGGAAAATTTTACCACCAGACAACTTTTAATGATCGTTAACAAACAGCTTGCTAAAAATTATTAAAATCGACTGAACTGGATCGTAGTTATAGTCCGCCAAAGTTGGCACGTTTTTTTTGAACCACAGTGTAGATGGCAACTGTTTATCAGTTGTGTCATTGTTAAGTAATTAATAACTAAAAAGATGCCTTTAACATCCGTTAAACGTTTTAGGGTTCTGTTGGGCCCTTCTAAAGGTGGGACTTATTTTGCAGTATCTGAGCATCTTTGGCCAGGTAACATTTCTGACATCATTGGTCACTTATAAACCTGTAGGTCTTAGCAGGAATCAAACAAAGGTTGCCAAGATCCATTGTATTAACATTAACCACTAACTAAACGGAATTTTAAATATTTTAGACAACATATTATTTAGTTTTTATTGATGTTTTATGTCCGTCAATAAACTAGAATGAAATAACAGCACTTGGCCATGTTTCGGTATAGTCATTGCTGTAGGTGCCTGCAGAAGAAAATGGCGACTTACAGACACTGATCTGTGTCCTTGTGGCGAGACCCAGACGATGTCTCACATTGTTGAATCCTGTCCCCTGACAAAACTGAATGGCGGCTTATCTTGGCTACACTCTGCGGATGAGGACGCTGTTTCGTGGCTGACCAATTATGGTTAATGACACGCATACGAGAAGAAGAAGAAGATTGCTGTATTAAAGTCGTTTTGTTAAAAGTCATACGTGGAAAGAGATTCCGCAGCATGACGAACAAAATGGTGTCTCGTCTAATAGAAGATAGCAGATTGAATTATTATGACGTAGCATAAGGCTCGGACACTTGTTGCAAGAAGTCATATGGAACTACTGTGTGTAATGACATCAGCAAACCGTTAACAGTGTGACCACTTGACTGAAAATTCTAGAAATGTCGGGGAGTTGCAGCAAAGTAAGGAAATATTGTCAGGAAATATTTTTAGAAGTGGGGAAACTTTATGGAAATATTAGGGAGTAGGGGGAAATGGTGTATCATGAACTTCAATTCTGTGGCTAGACCAGTGCTTAGAACATTGTTGTAACATATCAGCAGTTGTAAAGTTTTTTTTAAACAAGAACGTCTCCACTACTGCATGGAAGAGCCGTGGGACGATACAAGTTCGTTTCACACATGCATAGAGGTTGTCGCTGCGGGCAGACTGACTAGAGAAGTCAGGGAATTACACAATGCAAGGACGAGACAGTGGTCATCTATGTTAGTATTAAATCAGAGTTTCAAGTCGGTATGTCTGTTGCATGTAGGCGTGGTACCAGTGACTGTTCGACCTCCGCAAGCACAAAACATTTCGACGACATTGCCGACAGTTCACATGATTATCACAGTAAGCAAGGCAGCAGCAGTGCTGTCGACATCATTCGTTCTTCGCTTACTCAAGTCAAAGGTACAGTATTTTTTGTTAGATTTATTTGTACTTGATATGTGGACAATGTTGTGGAAGTCGCAAAACAAAAATTATTATAAATTTATCTGTGAATTTGTTGAGTTTTTGAGATAGCATTGTGTGGAACCAGTTTTGTGTTGCCTTAGCAATTTCATCTGCGTGTCATTCTGTATAACTGTTTAACTTATTATTTTAAAGTCATTGAAATCAAGTGCAGTTGAATAATGTTTAAAATTCTGTGTATAATTTTTTGTATATGTTGCCCAGGTGTTGACTGTTAAGAAGATTTTTAGGCTAAGACGATATATTAAGGGACTATACTTTAGTTTTTACTTTAGTTTTGTGAAATTTTGTTTTAAAAAAATCAGCATGGAATGTTACGATGTCAGGAGGCAGCGGGTGTCGTTGATCCCAAGTCTTGGCCAACTCTGTATGACACGGATGATTTGCCAAAGAAGAAACTGCAGAACATTCACCGGTTCCCAACTGCCGAGATGGTCTGCTACCTCGACTTCAGTGTCTCAACGACAGGAATGCTTGCGGGCATAAAGGTTGGCTAACTGGCATTACACAATTTTGTAAGGCACCATAACATGGCAAGAGTCACTATAAGGGCATGCATTAGTTGTATATATTGGATTCGGAGAAAATCAGTTTGACTGAACACTGATCCAGTCAAGAGGTTTTGGGCATGGTGGATGAAAACAGAAGCTTGATGAACACCATCCAACAAAGACAGAAAAATTAGTTATTTCATGTGTTGAGAAGTGAATCTCTTCTGCATACAGTCTTAGAAGGCAGAATGGAAGGGACAAGAACTTGTGGGAGACAGAGTGCTACGATGATAGACTGGATGAAGACTAACGACGTGGAATATGAACATATAAAGAAAAGAGCTCATGATAGAGAAGACTGGTGTCATTGGAGGCCTGGACCTGCCTGAAAAGGCAGAGCAATCAAGAGACAGAGAGAGAGTGTATATTGTCTATGAAATTGGACATTTCTTCTGCACTGATGATCTAAATAGGTCAGGTGTTCTTACTAAGTTGTTTTAGCTAACTTAAGTGAGATTATATCGGCTTGTGCTGTGGCATATAATATTGTCACTAGGGATATATAAGGTCAAAACACCTTCAGATGCTTTGGCACTGTTAGTGTCACGAGTGGGCATCTGGCTTGTAAGATATACAGCTGCAGCAATTGTCATAGTTTTTCTTAGAGAAAGTATGGGGACCAACAGCTAACCTTGGTAAATCTGGAAAGTGGCCATTGTTATGGTTGTGTGTAAGCATGTGTGGTAGATAAATTCAGACGCTGTGACACTGCATCATCTGCCTGTGTTTTAAGAATCACTGAGTAGTGCGTACCATTCTGTATTTGTTTATATGATGTAATGGCAGGAAAGCAGATTGAAGGCATCCATTACAGGGAAGAGGTTGATGAGAGGAGATGCAACTCTGTTTCGTCATTTGTCGATGGTGGTAAATTATGAGTTTGAATCCTAGAGCAGGATGGTAGTTCAGTGACTGCAGTTGCAGTTGTGTTGTTTGCTTGTTGCTAGATGTCGCATGCGGCAGCATCGTTCCTCTGCCGTGCAATTAAGCTGCAGTGTGAACTGTATCCATCTCGTGTAGTTGCACTGTGCCTTGATCCGTACTCTGGACTCGGTTTTGCCTTGTGGTGTCTCAGCAGGTTAACAAATGCTCCTATTTTGTTTTATTTCATCTTTTTTGTAGTTACTTTTATGTTAGGCAGCTGTTGTTTAGTAACTTTGAAAAAGGGAGAACAAGGATCCATCATTCAATATGTGCAACAATTAAAAGAAGGTTTTTGTGAACTTCGTCAGAGTTGCAGCCTCTTAACTTAAATTTAAGTTGAAAATAGGGTCAGAATATCTTGCTTCCCAATGGCATCACCATTCCTTCATAGACCTATAATCTCACCTTCAGCAGTGATTTTAAAGAAAGACTAAAAAATCACTTATTTGTCTGAATGAGACTTGTGCATGGTGACTTTTTTGCTCTTACGCATTATAATGTGTGTATGTGTTCATGTGTGTATGTAAAATCACACATAACCGTCATATAGTTGATGTTCAATGATGCCAGATTGCAGTAAAAGAATTACTCCAGCATCGCAGTTGTCAATGAGTTCGTCTTTGTGCGTGTTTTGCAGCGTATACTCCGGCCATCAGTCAGTTCTGATACCTCCCGGTGAAGTCGAGTTGAACCCGGCGCTGTGGTTGACTGTTGTCAGCCAAGAAAAAGGTTACAATCTTTCATCGTTTAATAGTGCAATTCTGAACTGTATTTACAGTTTTATTTTGTTGCATATATGTCTGATTTATGCTGTTTACCGTGAAACATTTTGGTGGATATGTTCGTCGTAATCCTATAGTCTTTGATCTCTCATTTCCCAGCACATTCTGAAAGACTTGGCTCTGAAATGACCCATTATGTCTCCAACAGTAACATAAACAAACTTCAGCGCATTCAAAACTGCCTTGCCAGAGTGGTACTTCTAGATCAATCCAGTCCATCTACATCCCTTCTGTCACAACTTCACTGGCTCCCTGTTCCCAAGCACATTGAATTCAAAATTGCAACGCTTACATATCAGTCAGTTACCTTTGGTCAACCCACTTACCTATCTTCTCTGTTAACACCTTATCAGCCTCATCGGTCTCTCCGTTCAGTCAGTCAAAATCTGTTAACAGTACCACGCTGCAACAGCAGTTTTGGACAAAGGCCATTTTCCTATTCTGCACCTAGAATCTGGAATGGCCTACTGCTTGCGGTCAGACAATCTCCTTCACTGGACAGCTTTAAGCACAACCTGAAAACTTATTACTTTGCTAGCCAATAGTTGGCCGACTTGCGACTGCCTCCAGCGCCTCTGATTCGACATGTACTCAGTACTGTCGACGCAGCACGCTCTACAAATTGTTATGTATGTATGTGTATGTATGTATGTAAGTAGCTTGTTGATCTTTGCTCGCTCACTCGTGCATACTTGATTTGACACTTAATTGACACTGTGTGCTTCGTAAGTCTTTCGTTACGACTGGAAATTCATTGAATTTTATCAACGTAGGGTGCTTTGGCTCAGTAGCTATCTGGCATAGACGCATTATATTTTATGGTCGGCCTTAGTTTTATTAGCTTTTTATGTTCGTTTTGGTGTTATGTTAATGATCATACTCCTTTTATTCTTGTTTAGAGTCAGCTGTATGATCGGCTGAAAAGTCCATTTCCTGAAAGATCAGTGCTAAATGGGATGTTAGTCATTACTGATCAAAGAATACATCTCTCCATGTTTTAACTTATATCTACTACTAATTACTCACTCCATAGGCATGCTATAATTTATCTGCATGGAAAATATCGTTACACTCAACCCACGCCAAGCTGAAAGTAAACTATGTCGTTTTTATTTATTGCAGTTCGTGACACTTTCTGTTCCTATCATGTGATGGATCTGTGCACCAAAGAGCTCGGTCCGTCGATATCAGCGCTGTATTCGCGAGGAGTTAACCTGTCGAACGTTCGTACACTGTGTGTTATTGCCGAGGAGCGGCCACGTATTCAACTCACGTCATCTTTCTCAAAACTGTTTTCCAACCTCGGCTTGTCCGCACGTTCAGTCAGCACGAGCTTCGGATGCCGTGTGAATGTCGGCATTTGCCTTCAGGTTTGATACATCTCTGTACATTGTACAGGTAATGCACATTGTCCAGGTAATGTACAGGTAATGTACATTGTACAGGTAATGCACATTGTCCTTGTTTATTTTCATTCAAGTCAAGCTGTGACATAAACATTTCACCGTAGGCAACCTTATATTTGCCAGCAATTAAATGCATTTAATGTTTTTGGTGTTATAAGGGGACGTTTGGCTGCATTTTCTATGAAAAATTTTTGTAAACTGGTCAGTTAAGCAACATTAATATTTGTAGCTGCACCTGTGACTTCCATGGTATTATGTGTATTGTTACTGGATTATGTTTATATGCCACACCTTTCAGAATCACGTGCCGCAGCACGTCTGCTAGTGAGCATGTATGAGATGCAATAAAGTTGCATCTGTTGTTAACACTTAATACGTTGTTGTCTAATTTGCAGGGTGCATCAAGCCCAGACCTGTGTTCTGTGTACGTTGACTTGAGAGCATTGCGTAACGACCGTGTCACACTCGTTGAGAAAGGAAGTCCACAGAGCTTGTGTCTGATGGAATCTGGCAAAGTACTGTGCTTCTCTGTTATTCCTGTCTTAATACATTCAGTGCCAGGCCTAAAATCGTGTAAAGATGGCAGCACAAAGCATGGGTACAATGAATAGGCCAGCAGAAGTGTTCCTGCAGGGCTTGCAGTGCATTGAAGATGCTATATGCATAGGACGTGTTAACACATCCCTGGCCTATATGGTAACGTTTTTTTGGGACGTGTTCACATGCCCCTGTAGCTGAATGTGTTAAATGATATGCACGATTTTACCTACTTAGTGTTGCATTTTCAGCTAGAAAAAAATTGATGCAAATATATAACTGAATTTTGCTAATATTAGAGATTTTATGTACTATGATTCTCATTTAGATTAGACTTTGAAGCATATAGTCATCTCCAGCTATGTTTGTTCTAATTTGCTTGCTTGAGGTGGGTCTAAGTGAGCATTCCATATTTTTTACACCAGTTGCACTGACTACTAATCCACAGGGACTTGCTGTATAAACTATGCTGCATCATGGACTCCGTTTTTGCCAAGTGATGCTGTGCATAAGTGCAGCCTGTGCCGTCATGCAGTGTCTGTCTGTCTATCACATTCATGAATAAACATATCTTCAAAAATTTTCCACTGTTAGGTAGCCACACCATACTAGTTTCTCCATACCAAACATCATGGCAATATTCCGACCGGGACCCCCCCCCCTAATGGGGGCGTCGAATGCAGGTGGGGTAGGCAAAAATCGCGATTCTCGACGAATATCTGGCTATCAGATCGACGACTGCTGCAGTGCGATCAACAATTGCGATGGTCAGCTGTGCAGTTTATGGCACAGACCGCCACACATCAGTGAATCTTGTTTATCACAACCAGCATGGACGACCACGACAGAGAGAAAAGAACAGAATTTAACTATACAAGATTGCGCTTGACATATTTTACTATTGAAGCTACTGACAGACACGAAGCGTCGTGCAGCCTCTCTATGACAGCAGGGCTACTTGTTAATGGTAACTGCTTGGCCTGTCTGAACACTGTACAGTCTGTTAATGTCAGCTGATTGTACTCTGGTCTTTGTCTAACATTGTTGACTAGCTGTCCAGCAGTCACACTTAAAGCTCAGCAAGCTTGCATTTTTACGCAGTAGTTCCTCGGTGCTGATGCTTAGTGTATGGAGTCCCCCAAAAAATGAGACTCGCATATTCTTGAATATCTTATACAGTTGTAAGTGTATGCAATGAAATTTAGCATGTGATATCCTAATGGCCTTAGCTATTAAACATGTACATAATTTGCCACCTTACCTTAGTTATGTTTCTACACTACCTGACAAAAACTGAAATGCAACACTGACAAGTTGCAGCAGAGGCTCATTGACACTTAGGACCGTGTTCCTCACGGCATCATCGACGAAGCCATTGACCTGTGGCAAACGCGTTTGCGTGCATGTGTAAAGGCAAAGCGACATCACTTTGCACACCTACTGTGATCTAGCCACACAACCGGCTTTTTCTCAGAGCCACTTCAGACACACCAAAACTGTTTCTTTTCAGAGCCACTGACACTATTGAGAGGAAGACAGCATAAGTTTACGGTTTTTGCATAATGTAAGGTAGTGTAGAAATATAACTAAGGTGAGGTGGCAAATTATATACACATTTAATAGGATATCAGATGCTAAATTTCATTGCAATAGACTTACAACTTTACAAGATGTTCAAGATTACACGAGTCTTATTTTTGGGACACACTGTACATGCTTGTTTACTCATAATAAAGTCTTAAGTGGAATCCTGCTTCAGTTGCATCTGTGTAGACTGTTTTGCTTGCACTTGACAAGTATATTTTTGACATTTGTTTGCAGTTGCTTCCCGGCGTAAAAGTTGTCATAGCCAATGCAGAGACAAAAGGACAGTGTGGAGACTCCCATCTTGGAGAGGTATTGTCCTGCTAATCTCGAAGCTGGTATCAGAGTTATAATCACGTTATTTTATTCTGTTTAAAATTGTGTTGGCAGTCTGTCGTATTAATGCATATATGTGTGGCTAAAATTAAGACTTGAAATTAATCATATGTATTTCATGGATTACTTTTAGTGAAGTCTCTCTAGTAATCAACTTGTGAAACTTATGTGGCAGTAGCGTGAAGTCTAGGAATTATAGTATTGGGGAAAACAAATGAAGTGTCGGGGATATTATCACTTAAAGTGCATTATTTTTGTGTTGGAATGATGGATATGGGAAATATTGGCATTAAACCTTCAGTGATAGTCCAAACTGACTGTGTTGTCGTCCAGATCTGGGTGAGCAGTGTGCACTGTGCCAGTGGTTACTTCACCGTCTATGGTGATGAAACTTCCACTGAGGATCACTTCGATGCTCGTCTGGCAACCGGTGACACGCGCACCCAGTACTGTCGGACAGGCTACGTCGGCTTTGTTCGTCGCACCGAGATGATGCAGTCCGACGGAGGTGAGAGAATCTTGTGCACTTACTGTTGCACCCAAGATTCTGTCCCGTATCAGTGATGATGATGTGTAAGCTTTCTTCATTTTTTTAGACATTGAGTCCAGCAGTTTTGCTGAGCTTCCTCCATGTGTCTGCATTATGTACCATGTACACCTGCATCATTTGACTGTTTCGTCAGAACAATGCAGTGTATGTGCTGCTGGTGGCAAATCGTTCTGATGCCAAGCCATTCATTTGCTAGCTGCGTGGGCTGCTAGTGCATCAGTGCATCCTGTAAGACGGCAGTGCTTACTCCGCCGTCTTACGGGATGCATTGACGCACTGGCAGCTGAATGCTCGTATGACTGGTGTTCTGACGTACCTGAAAGAGCACCTTGTTCAACACGCTGCCACTCATCTCACATGCCCTACTGCATTAGCACTTCAACATGCTGCCACTCATCCCACATGACCTACCGCATTAGCACTACTCACCGTCACGAGACTAAACACCGATTCACTAGACGCTCATTCTCGTATGCTGCACCTGTCATCTGCAACAGTTTGCCTGCAGACATTTTAATGTCCAGCTGTAAATCTGGTTTTAAGAGATGCCTAGATACATTTCTTTAAAAACTGTTTTCATCCTTCTCTTTCTGCAGCTCCTCTGTAGCTTTGTGTATAGTGCTCTGCAAACATGCACTCTGATTTTAAAGTTTGCAGTCATCCATCATCATAGTCATGACTGTTTTGACAAGTCTCAGTTAATGTCTTCTGAAAGTGTCACTACTGTTTATCCAACGGGATTTCCAGACCATCAGACCACACACAGTGACGGCATGATGTAGTAGCTACTGATGTATGGCAGATTGAAGATGTTGGAACACATACCTGTAAAACCAGCATAAGCTTTAGTTATACTGCAGTAGATTGGACATACATTCTAAAGTACCAGTAGCTAGTGCATATTGCCAGTAAGTAAATTTTTAAAAAGTTCATGCGATGTCATAATTAGAAGCACTTGGGTCATTTTGGTGGTACATGGCAGCCATTGATCTGATACGGCTCTTTTTTCCAAAATTCACAGTAGTGCTGAAATAGCACCGTACAATATGTTGATGGTATGCTGTGAGTGTTCTTAACAGTTGTGCTTGATTTATTAACTGTGTGCAGTTAATTGGTGACACATAATATGTTTACCGTTTACTATCTGTAGTTGTTTGACTGTTGCTGTGTACGATGTGGACATGCAGAGCGGCACGATGCTGTGTTTGTTGTGGGATCGCTTGACGAGACAATTGTGCTCCGTGGAATGCGTTATCACCCAACTGACATTGAAAACACAGTTGTACGCTGCCATCCAAAAATCTGCGAATGGTTAGCATTATTAATAGTACTAATAGTTGCTCGTGGTAATTTGAAATTGTGGTTACATTTTTACAAACATCTTTTATAACATACTGCCAGTACAAAATATTTATTGTTGGAATATTAGACAGTTTAAATTTATTTAGTTAATTTTTGCATTGGATTATTGTAGGGGTATTTTGCAGTTATTAGTGGATTTGCTTTGTTATTTATATGTTAGAAATCGTTGACTTTGACTGTACTGTTTCGTCAGCAACGTAAAGCCATGTCTGTGAGATTTGCTATAAACATTACATATTATAGTAAAAGTTAAGCTATTGCGGCTCATTAACCGTCATTTTACTGCTTTTGATTGATGTTTGCAGCACTAGGTGCTTCATAAACTTTTGTGATTAGATTAGATTGGATTATTATTTTTTGTTCTCCTGGATAAGGATTACAGTTGTCCAACAGCTAACCTGTCTAACATAGTCATACCAATGGCCCGGCCTATTCGAGCAGTCGGCTGTTGAACATGCCCCAGATGACACATTGGGTAATTTCACTTATTCGGCTTCATTTTTTTTGCTGAGACCAAAGCTTAATCTGAGGGCCCAACGTCGGTCTTAGTCCGAAGCTGAGATTAACCAGTTTTGCTGAGTGCAAATTGATATAACAGGCCAAGGAGACAATAAATATCAATATTTAACAATAGTAATCTGGTAAGTTATTTGTGTCTAATTGATGTGCGTCATTTTCTGTAAAACTCTTAAAGCTTGTATACAGTGTGTACATGTGAGATGTTGCTGTATCAGTGCGGTATTCACGTGGAGCAACTTGCTGGTGGCTGTCGTTGAGTTTGAGTTGACTGAGAACGAGGCTGCCGATGTCATCCCGCTGGTGACAAGTGCCGTCGTTGAGGAGCAGTACCAGATCGTCGGCGTCGTTGTCATCGTTGACCCGGGTGTCGTGCCAATTAACTCTCGTGGCGAGAAGCAGCGTATGCATCTTCGCGACGGTTTCCTCAATGATCAGCTGGATCCCGTCTTCGTTGCATACAACATGTGATTGCTATGTTGTTGCATTTTTGCAAAGTGGAATCTGAATCCATTCCGTGTTTAAGAACAAGTGCAGACTTGATTTCTTTCACTTACTATAGTTTTGCATGTAGCATAAATCTCTTTGTCATGTAAAAGTTACATTAACATTTCAGACACGTGAATTAAGTGTTTAGATAGTTGGTGAGCTGATGCAAGTTTACATCCGGTTTGAATGTATGTTTAACATCCAATGTGATTATGCACTTGCTATATACACTGTGTCTCAGAAAATCAACTACATCTTTGACTATAACTTGAACTTCCTATTTAGTGCAACTCTCTTACCTTAAGAAACTTAAACACCTGAAAATTGTGAATTTAGCCTCAAATTGTGGATTTTACCCAAGAACAGTAAACAAGATTTATTGCAGATGATAAATTTGTTCATATATCAGTAAAATCATGAAATTTCACTGGAAGATGCAATTTTGTTAAAAGTTTCTGTATGTCAAAGGTGTACGATACACAGCGGTTGTGGAACGAATTTTCCGACGGGTTAGAAACGGGGAAATATTGACACTTTGTTGAAGAAAATCTTATTATTGTTCTTTTCTAAACCGAAAGTTGAATAATAAGTAAGCTAAATAATTTAGTTACAGTTTTCACATAACATCCTAAAACTGAAATTTGTAACATTGGGAAAATCAGCAATTTGAGGCTAAATTCATGATTTTCCATCTTTGAAAGTTTCTCAAGGTAAGACAATTTCACGAAATAGGTGAGGTGGGAAAAATGAAGCCACCTTTCAAAGATCTATAGAGTGTATCAAAAATTATTGAAATTGGACAATTCTTGTTCAAGTTGTTATCAAATATGTAATGGCATGTTTTTGAGACACAGTGTTTGTGCATCATTTGTGGCATAATACATTTCTAGTGGAATCAGGCATCTGTATTTACTATAATAACTAGTTGTGTTTACACCGATGTTGTCGCCATTTCTGTTGTATTTAGACACGATTCTGACTGCTTTGAGTGTTAAGACAATTTGTGGTCTCTGTGGAGCATTGGTGTTGAAGGACGAAAAATTGGAGGGGGGGGGGGTGAGCATATCATGGGGGTCTGAGAGTCCAAAGGCAGAGCTCTAATGGAGTTCTGGGCTTTATTCCCCACAGGCTGAACAATATACACTGTGCTCAGAAATAATGAATTATATGAATTATGAATAACAATGCTAGCACAAGATGTTTGATGATGGAGGATGGAGTCTGATCTAGAGTCGCTGATGAGGGTAATTGACAATAATTGTAAGCTTTTGCTTGCATAAATATATATGTGCTGTATTTATATTATTGGCTCATTTGTATTTCATTACTTTTTGTAGCACTCGTGTTTATTTGCACTGTTGAAGGTTTGATTGATTCTGTTGGTATGAGTCGATCTTTATTAATTTCAATTGCCGATCATTCTTATCAAGAGCGCAAGACAGCCCTGGCTGACTGTGCTTGTTCATAGACAGTGCTGAAAATTTAAGGTTCTAATTAATGGTTATGGGTAAGCTATTAAGACACTGCAATGTTAAAGTACAGTACAGCATTGACTGACGTCCAGTAGTCGTTGGCCATGCAACTGCAACATTGATGAGTTAACGATCTCACTATCATTTTCTTTATCAGGTTCTTTTATCCCATCAGAAATTATCTTCTGTTAGGAAATACCTTCAGCAAGCATTTAAACCCATGCTTTTTACTCACTACCATTTTGTGAAGTGTTATTTTCAGCGGTAAATGCTGTTGCTGCAGCAACACTACTGACATTTTATTATGTTGCTGTTAGCTAACAGTATTTAACATATAGACAAAGTAGTGAGTCCAAAAATATGAAATTACGAACCATGACAGTTTATCCCTCAGCTTCTTCTATCATGTACATATAAACTTATGCTGAAATTTTGTTAAAAGTGGGTATAAAATACAGTACAGTGGCTAAAAAGGTTAGGGGGGGGGTATACTGAGGGAAATTTTCTCCGACTCAGAAGTGAGAGTGGATCAGTCCCATGATCGCCCAGCTAGTCCGGTGTAATAATATTACTGTGAAAGTCGTTGAATTTTAATGCGGACGATGTTTATCTTCCAAGTTTGTACACGTTCCGCTGTGTTCCCTCTATGTGTTCTGTACAATTACTAGAAGTTGTTGTATGGGTGTCTCGAAAATTACCAGCAGAAATCTTCTGCACTGACTATTGCAGCCAAGCTTCTGCCACTGTGACATTTTATATATCTGCAGAGCTGATCGACTGTTTGCAGCCATACGGAAGATGATGCCACTGATTCAGTGGCTGGACAATATTTCCAGTGTTTTAGCAGCTGTTCACCATTTCACACGTGGACAACTCTGTGTGGTATTACATGAGAAACAGAACCACAGCTTTTTTTGTAATCTTGCAGCTTCGCTCAATTTTTGGAGTTTGCACTGTATGAATTTACTTAGTCGGCCTCAACATTTGTGAATAGCTCTTGCTTACGTGAATATATGTGCTGTATTTATATTATTGGCTCATTTGTATTTTGTCACTTTTTGTAGCACTCGTGTTTATTTGAACTGTTGAAGCTTTGAGTGATTCTGTTGGTATGAGTCGATCATTATTAATTTCAATTGCCGATCATTCTTATCAAGAGCCACAATGTGTAAGCACAAGACAGCTCTGCCTGACAGTGCTTGTTCACAGGCTGTGCTGAAAATTGATGTTTATGAGTAAGCTATTAAGAAACTGCAGCGTTAAAGTAGAGTTCTTCATTGAAGTGTGCTCACATTGCAGTGCTGTGAATTGTGCAGACTTTATAAAGGTAAAATGTAAGAGATAAGGGGATTTATATAGCGCCTTTATTGTAGTACATCACACTCAAGGCACTCAGGCATGTTGTGTTGCTAATGTTCGTGAAAACTCGGAGCACGTACACATAGAGCAATAACACAATCAAGACCATGGTTCCAAAACAAAGGTCAGACAGAAAACCATCATAAGATAAGACACAAGTGAGGAAAGACACTGTCTTGAGACTTGACATGACTTCTCTTGGTCTTTGTAGAGCACGTCTTCTGTAACCAGTCGGAACTGATTTGAAACACACACTAACAAGACCACCCTATATTGTGTGCGACTGTAGTGACACGGATACAGCAGTTACTCAATATGATAAAACTTGCAGCTGTGAATATGCAAATGTGTATATTGCTATGAAATGTTGGCTGATGCATGTTGTGATCTGTTTTCGTCATTATCATATATAACTTAACAGTTACTGAAATGTTATCACTATAGTCAATGCTGTCGGGTGTTGCAGTGATTCTTTTAGGCTTGTTTTCAGTGCACATTGTGTCGTGTGCACGTTGTTGTTGTCGTCTGTATGGTAATTAGTGTAATTGCTTGCAGCGTTTTTGTACATTTTTTGTAAATATCAATGAATATAGCGTAATTACAGTGTTTTTGTTACACGTTTTTATAATTATGTAGAGCATAGTTAATAATTAAAGCAGGTTGTCGAGGGTTGTGTTGTGTGTTGTGTTATTTCACATCTGGTAGTCTGTCAGTTACTGTATATTATGATGTATAAGTCCAAAAATTTTGAGCAATTTTTGCCGTAAAAATCGAGCAGTTGATGTAGGTGTGATGTGCATTTGCCTCGGCATTCACAGTTAAGACGCTGTATGCATGTGTACAGCTGAGCTGGTGTACAAACTGCATTAGTCTGCATGACTGGATCACTCCTCTTTATCAGTTGTCTTATAGGTGGGTCTCCAATTTTGGCTGTTTTTTTTCAGCCTCCGAGATACGGGATCGATTTGTGTGCAGATTGCCCTATACATGGGAATATATGGGGCACTTAATGCTCTCTGCAGCTCATGACGTATGCTGTGTTCCTTTGTGTTCGTGAACCTGTAATCGCCGTGTTTGCGAGTATGAAAAATGACTCATGAAAGTGTGAAGTTGTGAACCGGAGAAAAATTTAGTGCTCCCAGTAGTCACGAATATGCATGTTGCTGTGTACTACATGGCAACAAACTTTGACGGCCACAGATATGAAGTGATGTGTAGTGCTGGGGGCCGATTAACAAAGCATCTTAAGATTTATCATAAGAATGTCATAAGATTATCATAAAATGGTCGTAAGTTGGGAACTTAAGATCTCTTAAGATTATCTTAAGATTATCTTAACCTAATTACGGAATGAAATCTTAGATGATCTTAACTTTCTCCTTAGTTACGATGAAAAGCTAAAAATAGTTTGTTGTTGCTTACATTTGTGTTATGTGTTTCATTGTTAATAGGCAAATTTGTGTATATAATCTGCAGTTAGTTATAATTATTTATTAGAAATAATATATTAAGCTAAAATCAACATGGACAGAAAACGCAGACCAAACTTTACTGGAACTAGTTAGCTGATACATTTCTTTGTCGGACAAATCCATTATTTTCACCGGATTTCTACTTATTTTCTCTCGTCGATGGATTAACGATAATAAATATGCCATGTTTATGTTTACAAAGTTCGACAACAGTACTACAATAGTTCTTAAGACGTCAAATGTGTGATCTTAGGATTTCGTCATAAGATTATCGTAACTTTATCGTAAGATTTTTTGTTAATTTGACTTTGTCCTAAGATTATCGTAAGTTTGCTGATTGTCGTAAGATGATCATAAGATGTTTTGTTAATCGGGCCCCTGAATAATGCTGACACAACTGTCACAATGTAGTCGCAGTGTCTGCAAATCTATAGGCCCTACATTGAAAATATGCTAACGTTTAGCGTCTATATAATAATAATAATGATATTTATAAGCAGCACAGCCTTGAGTGAAATCAGACGCACTGCAGGCACATGTCATTCAGTGCTGATGAAGAGATGCGCTTTCAGGAGTCGTGCAAAGGTGGCCATGGACAGTGTCAACAGACGCAGTTCAGCTGGTAAACTGTTCCAAGTCTCTGGACCGGAAACAGCAAAGTTCCTGCGACCAATGGCTGTGGCTGTCCGTTGCACATCGTTATAATGTGTGATGAAATGTTCCTGTCTTTTGTTTGCAGTGTTTCTACAAAATAACAAAATAGTGCCACCTTGGACGTCTACAAATACAAGCAAATAACAATTATTCTAATAACTAAAAAGCTCGTAATTAGTTTTTTAGACATGGTTATCACAAATTTGCAAGTCCAAATCTATACGGTGAAACTATTCGTACAAATGATGACGGCATTAATGTCTGCCGTGCCACAGAATCTCTGCTTATGTTTGCCTACACATCTTAACTGTCTGATACAGTGTACTTCTGTCCGGTGTTGTTCACAGGGCATCGTCAGTTGTGCTGCAGTTAGCTATTAATGCACGTGTCGTGTTAGTGCCTCTACCAAGTACATAGCAATGAAACTGGTCACTTTGCTTAATTTGTGCTAAAATATGTACGAGCTTCTGCATATGATGTAGAACTGGACTGTATTGCCTGTCGTTGTAATCAGCCATTGTTCTCACATATCGTTACATTATCGCCTAAAATCTGTCATTCTGCCATGGTTTAATGAAAGTACAAATCTTCAGTCGTATGTGTAACGTGATGGTTTTACGTCGAGTACTGACAAGCTGTTGTGTTAACAGTGAGTCAGCTTTTGTAAACAACAGCTTATTTCTTGTGTCTGCATATTTGTGTGAGCAGACCTCCACACTTGTGTATAGTTCTCTCTTACATGTGCTGTATTTGTATCTTGGCTGGTTTATATTTCATCACGTTCTGTAGCACTGATCTTGTTTATATATATATATATATATATATATATATATATGTTCCTCTAATCTTGGTGATGCGTAGTACACTAGCAGTAAACAGTCCTTGTTCGATAATGTATGTAACTACTTGCTATGTATGAGTTATCGTTAGTAACGTTGGTTAATGCACCGCTGTTGGTTAATGCACTGCCATGTTAGGCTACTACTTGGTAGAGGTTGAGTAACATGCAGCTGCTTGAATTGCAATCCTAGTGATTTTTCAACAAGTTTTATCTGTTTTTTGCAATGGTATACGAGGCTGTGACTAATACATTAGTTGCAAAACACTTGCAGTGTTTACTATTTTATATTATTTAATTTTTTTGTATTTCTGCTGTAATTATCGCTTGTAGCTCTGTTGTTACCAGCCCCTGCATATTTTTTTGTATTTAATGAAATGTGACGACGAATCTGTGTAATACTGGCTACATTTAGCACAACTTATAGTTTTGTTTTTCAGACAGAATCTGTACTGAAGTTACGTTTTATGCTTTCTGTTCATTCTGTTGTCCTTTCTGCCAGTTTTTTCGTGCACTTTTAATACACACTGTGTCTCAAAAAAACACGCCAACTTTGGCAAGCTGTAGTTTCGACAATCACGTAATAATTTTGATAATTCTGGGTAAACGCATCAGCACACTTTCAAAAATGATATACTTATTCAACTTTCATTGTCCCTTCACTTTTACTGAGCCGGTTTTGGTTTAGCAGATGTTCCAAGTGATGTCCTTTTGCTTTCACGCATGCATGTAACCACTTTCTCCACCGACCAACAGCTTCGTCGATGACGTTTTGTAATATGCTTGCCCATATGTCAATGAGGCACTGCTTCAAGTTGCTGGTATCACGTTATTTCCGTCGCAGCTATCAAATAAATTAAGTAAAAGTGAAGGGCAAGGAAAGTTGAATAGTCCGATCATTTTTGAAAGTGTGCTGATGCTGTTTACCCAAAATTATCAAAACTACAGCTTGCTAAAGATGGCGCGTTTTTGAGACTCCGTGTATAATTGTCTACATAGAATGTCAGCACATAGTTGTGCGATAGTCTGCATAAACTAAGAGAGCAAAATATTTGATATTACAGAACTTTTAGCAAAACAAAACCGTGTCGCAAAAAACTGATGATGTTCTATCCGAGAACGTTCCACAAAGACGGACACGAGTGGGCATTGTGAGCTTCGACATGGAACTGTTACTAAGTCCGAGTCGAGTGAAGAACTAAGTGCATTGCTGGGGTCACAGCAGTCTGTCTAAGTTAAGTAAGCCTACAATACTGCACAGCGGTTATTGCTGAGTAACTGTCTGTGAGCTGCATAAAAGCCAATTAATTGGATTGCGAGACGTTGTTTGTCGTATACGCTTTACTCGTGTTATTGATCAAGTGAGTGTTGTTTGGTGTGGTTGTAGGCCTCGCCTATATTTCGATGATAACTACGCGATAGCATGGACAATCACACTGACAGTCACATTAGTATATAGGTTAAACGTGTTTTTAGCCGAGCGTTACTACGTTACGTTCGGCTTATTTCGCATCGTCACATATTTAAGTCCCTGCGAAAACTGCTTGACTGTGTCTACTGCCGTTGTTGCTGCAGAGCCCCCAAACGACTTCAGCGAATCATAATCATGAAAACGAAGTTGTAGTACGCCGTTTACAATATACTACAGACCAACGGTGCATTACAATGTATGCATTAAAGAAGGAAGAGTAGGCCTAATGATAGATAAAATGTGGTGAGATTAAAATTATGAAAATGCAATATTAAAAGAGTAAGTTTTCAGCTGTCAATGAAATTGTGGTTATCTATGAATCTCGGTGATGAACTGATGATGTGCCGCACGGCAACGGAGAAGGCTCATCTTCGAAGGTTCGTGCGTGTATATACGAACTGAAACTGCCGCCCTTGCCGCTGTGGAATGTAGGCATCTGACGTGAAACTGACCAGGTCGAAGAGGTACTGAGGGCTATGACGATGGTAGACCTGATGTACGACTAGCACGAGTGTGGCGATTTTAAATTATTGTAGTCTGTGGAGAACTGGGAACTAGTATTATTGTTTATCGCCAAGCCACAAGACTACCTCCTTCATAGACCAAACCAGAGCCATAGATTAGAAAGAGTTGTGCCAACCCATGTTCCAGCTGGCGCTAGGTCACGTGCTGTATGGCTGCCATGTTTTGTCCAAGTGGGTGTGGCGCTGTTGTTCACAGCCACTCCTTAACACAATAATAGTGGCATTTTTTATTACTTTCTATTATTAGTTCCGACATAGTATTTGAAGTTGAAGCATACAAATACAAGGCTGTCGCACAACTAATAAAAAATTCACAGTTTTATGATCGCTCGGCGAATGTCGCAACCTGCAGCCACTGACCAGGGTGTCCGCTCTGTTTCATCGACTTTCCATGACCAAAAATTACGCAAACATATAAAATCTGATGGGGCAGATGGGAGATGTGGGTCTACCAAGGAACCAAGCCTTGATTAGTTTCGCTAATTGCTTCCAAGTCAAGTCAAGTTATAAGCTTTCGCGACGGATTCCCTCGCGACTACAGTGACGATGCTGTGTTAAAATTAGCAAACAACTAAGGGTTGGCTGCAGTTTTAGAAATTCATCAGCAGTCATTTTGTTCTATGGGACGGAGGATCAGAAATCGGCATATATATGCCGATTTTAAACAGCTACAGAAAACTGGCATTAACCCATTCTCGTAATCCTCTACCTCTAGTCTCACTGGACTAAACATGGCGTCCACGATTGTCACGTGATTGGATTAGACCAATCAGCAACTGGAACATAGTGATTGGCCCAGTTGGCACAACTCTTTCAAATATATGGCTCTGGACCAAACTGTTTCTTGGATATCTTATGCTCGCTGGAATCGATCACAGCCGTTGCCGGAAAAAACATTACCATCCAGCATAAGAAATCCAAGAAACAATTGAAGGCAGTCTGGTGGATTGAGTAGGTCTACCAGCTGTCCACAATTTGGAAGGATTTGTGGAACCTACGAATGTGAAAGAAACTGACTGCAGGTGCAGGATGAGACTGACGAAACGAGTCGTGAAGTTGATTCGAAAGACGAGGTCATGCATGTCGATTTCGAAAACGAAGATGTCGGTGATCGAACGAGGGTGGCAAACAAATGAGCGAGTACTACGAGGTCGTTGAACGCGCGAGATAAGTCAGTAAGGATTATTAAGCCGCCGCGATAGCGAGAGCGGCTTGGTGCATCAGTGATGTCCATCTGTTTGTCTGTCTGTCTGTCGCCAAAATGCAAAAAAACACGATTTACTCAAAAACTAAGCAATTTAGAGTTATGGTGTCTATTGACGACCTATAGGAAGTCGTACATGGGCTTTTCAAAGAACCCATTACGGGACCCCTAAAATCCAAGATGGCGCCATTTTTTTCTGCCGAGGGTGGTCCGGATTTGGATAAAATTTTGGAGACAGGTGCAGAATGACATGTCGACTGCGGTGATGTGGTCGAAATCGAAACCAGATGTAGAATTACAATATGGCGGACGTTTGGGCGAATTCAATGGCATGTCATCCCAGAGCCACCTGCCACACTGCAGGGTGCTGCCACCGGGCGAATTTAATGGCATATCATCCCAGAGCAACGTATCACATTGCAGGGTGCTGCCACTTGGTGAATTTACTGTCACGATTCCAGAGCCACATTATTATTATTATTATTATTATTAAGAGAGAGAGAGTCACCGATGGCGGTTCAGTGAAGTTCTCTACCCAAAACCTGTCTCGGGAAGGTAGACGACGGATGCAAACTCTCTCTGCAGCGGACTCACATTCCAGGCCAAGCAAAGTCGATATTCGTC
>Ga0209149_1000276_pt1 | contig 20411 bp, 10 predicted proteins | sample WorMetTyACAVOLI2_FD_187423 | JGI IMG/M metagenome (GOLD analysis project Ga0209149, IMG submission 187423) | Marine gutless worms symbiont microbial communities from Max Planck institute for Marine Microbiology, Germany - Olavius algarvensis... ... | reverse complement strand
CATGTATTAGACGGAGGTCCGAATCCCCCCACTGAGGGGGGTTTTACAAAACGTACCACGTCACGTTCCGGTCGGCCACCTCAGCACTAGCTGAGCTCTTGTTCTATTAGAAGGCCATGGACAGGCGTTGAATCATATTATTATTATGTTTATCATAATAATCACCATACACACTACATTACATTGTGTATGGATTGCCAGACTTCAAAACGAACTCAAAACGAACGTCATACTCCCGCAGAGTGAAGGTGGGATCTCATTAGGCCACTTAGCTGTCAGCTGGGTATATACCACTGAATCAGTGTGATACCAGCTGCACAGCATTGGCACCCCTTGGCCAGTACCAAATTAAAGTACTTGGAACTTGGTGACACAGAGGCACACACGTTTTAAGTTGCTCAGAGTAGTAATGTGACAGCACGAATGATGACGAGTCAACTGATCGTGAGGCCAAACCCCGAGTGACGATAGGACATGCAATTGTTACCCAGTCTCTTGAAATGCTGAGATATGGTAGTTTTCATCGTCACTGGCTATATCAAAAACTTGTTGACTGAAGTCCGCCTGATTGAACTACAGAAATGGCATATGTTACGCGAGGTGTAACTTCTATAACGGTGATACACATACTCAACTGGAGTCAATGCTATTCTACAACATCTTGAAATCAAATGCAAATGAAACCACATTATGCATGAACTGCAGAAAATGCCAATTATTTTACAACAGTAATTAAAATATAATTTAATCAAATTTTTCTCTTCATGCTCACCAAAGTTAACTGCACTGCTCCAGTAGTTAAATGAAATAAAAGCCAAAATACGTGGGTAACAATTTAAACATAGCAAATCTGCATATAAACATAATTATACATGGACTAACATTACACCAAACATGTGTACTTCACTCAGCTGTGGTAAGTAAACCTAAGACATTGAGTGGTATTGATATTATATTGCAGCAAACTATACACAATACATATATAATATTTTAAGGTTCTGTACTGTACACTTAATCATTTAGTGAATAATAATTACAAATAAGACACAACACCAAATATGCAACAGAAGCCTGTGCATGCAGAAACACAATGTATAAAACAGCTCAAATAATACAAATCAACAAAAAAGAAACAAAATATTTGAACAGAATAACACAACATTAAACAAACAACTGGCAAGAACTGCTGAAAAATTGGTTGAATTGATAGCTTACCGTAAAACTTCGGATAGAAGCCGGGCCCTGGATAGACGCCGGGTCTGATTCACTTGTACTGATAGAAGCCGGGGGCTTCTATCCGAACTTCTACGGTAGTTGAACCTAACACTGTCAAATCACGCTGCTTTATCATACAGAAAATTGCACCTTTGCCACGAAATACAACCGTCAAATTTTTGTCAATTTTTTCCGTTTATATGCCAGAAATTATTAGCGGGAACCCGTGAAATTGTCACCTAAGTAGCAGCACAACTGGTACAACACACATGAAGTTTAGGGATGTGACATAAAAATGTCAAATGATTAATCTCGATCTAACACAAGACAGTGAACCACATATGGCATGTCAAATGACGAAATACGTTTTCCAGAACCTTACACCAGAAATTAAGTCGTAATAGTCATGTTATCATCATTAGGTAAAAATAAACCTGCCAAACAAAAATTTTTTAACACAAATGTTGTGCACATAAGAGATAAGACTAAGACGACATATTTTTACTTGCGATTTTTATGAAGAAAAATCAACAAAGATAATTTACATGTTTCTTCATATTTTTTTTCAAATAGTGTGTAAAATTGTCAAGCATGCAATTTCAATATTGGGCAATTCCCACTTCACCTACCCAGATGGCTCAGGAGTTGGTCGCGTGGTCAACAACAGCTGTGCCGGACAGTCAATTCTGCTAACATCTCCCGACAGACTTTTTACAGTTTGACATGTGGCTACTAAATACGTTACATACTGGAAATGCAATGACAATATTCCACGACAGCTGAAGCACCAGTAATATGGGTTTATGCATTTACTTAAACTTGCATAATTCACAGAATTCTGTTAAAATTAAGCAAATTAAAATACAAATAATAAAAAAACGTTAGTGTGAAATATGTGCTATCTAATGAATACACAAAATTAACTGCAAATAATTTGCTTAACTGCAGAACACTTACTGTCAGACATCAGTCCACTGATGTCATCATTACTACACAACTCGAGGTTTTAACTTAAACGTCTGGCAGACAATTTCAGCCATGTGTGAACAGCTAATATACTATGAAGATACTTCACCTTTTCCTATTGCTATATCAGTAAATATAATATACAAAAAGTGAAATACTTCTCAATAACCTTACTTCACACAAGTTACACTTAGACCAACGAGTCATTGTACATATTTGGCTGATCGTTAGCATCTATCACGCCTTTCACCAACAAGAAAAGGTTATTTTGGGAGAAAACATAGACAGAATTCTTAATCTAATCAGTACTGTACAAACAAGAAATTAACACTGTAACAAAACATCTAACAGTGGCAACAAATGTCTTGTCACCACAAAACACCATCAGAAAGCAAGGTGGCATGGCAAATGCCATACGTCACTGCAGAAAATACTGCAGCGTCCGATAAATTCACTTGACAGCCTCAGTGAGGAAACTTGTAAGTATAACATAAACCATATTTTACACATATTATAGCACATTTTACACTGAAATCACAATACTGCAAACCAATTAATAATTAAAACCCATTTGCTTCAGTATACTGATAAATATGTATTTATCTATTAATCACTGTACATCACCGACCAAGTGACTTTCACCATTAGTGGTAAGCAGGATTCATGGCTGAGATAAACTTTCATCTGTATGACCTGTGTTTAATTCTCACTCCTATTCATGTCTCTGATGGCATTACTGACAGCATCTTGCCAACACAGTTCTAATGCTCCAGAAAATGCCACTTTAGAGGTGGGCACACTTGCGCTTTAACGTAAGGGAGTGGACACAATAAACGGTCGTCTTTTGCCTGTTGTTACAAACTGCAAAAGTATCTGGTTGCAGAAACAGGACATCTGATGTTCAGTACTTTGTCAATCGAGCGACAACGCCATGTTATCAGTCATGCGAAATGCAAACTTGTCAAGTTCTGGAAGATGAACAGAATGACGGCCACAATTATATATTACATCTTAACCCTCTTTTCTAAGACAAAGTCTTGCAGATAAGCCTATCAACACACGTTAATGCACTACTTACGAACCAAAGTCAAGATGCACGCTATTAACAAAGCATAAATGAGTAACACAAAACAGCTACAGAAAGCAACAAGCAATAGATGTAGACTGGCTGGATAGTGTTCAGCACAGACTGATCATGCGGTGCCTACAGAGTGACAGAATGACATGAATTACAATAACCACGATAAAATCAAAACATACAATAAAACTACAAAACATGTCACCTAATGCCGCTCGTTACGCAGACGTTGTCCACGAGTTGCTCAAACAATTAACAGCAAGAAACAAGATGCTACGATACAATACATTTGCCTATAGTCAACGCCGCAACACAACTCATCACCAGTGCTTTTACAGTGAGTTTCAATTCAGACCAGTCAAATCAGCAGCAACTGATTTGCTATGTTCCCGTTCATTAGTCCATTAAATGGCTTAGCAGTAAAGATAAACAACTTGACAGAATAATCTCACTGCTCCACTGCATAAGGCAGTCTGCTTTGCTCTTGAAATGCTGGGTTAAAAGTATACACGTAACTGCTAGCAACTAAGCTGGGATAAACCACACATTGTAATTACAACGGCTGTCCTATACGACATAAATTTAATGTTTTATATTTCACCTATAAATACAATACAAAGTCGTAAATGCCAAGTAGTATTAGTTGAAAAATCACAGGATCAGAGCAGTGATGCACATTTCGTGGTAGAACACACCAACACTCACAAATACACAAAAATACAACAAAACGACTGAACACTCAAACACACATGCACACTCCCAACACCACAAACACCGAAACAAATATGATGTCTAATCAACCAAGACGGCGAAAACAACTATCATGCTATCTAAACGGTCCAAATCCAACAGCAGAATAGAATGGAGGGCAATGGAAGCATAGCTGGCAATATGCAGCCAAGGAAGGCGCTCTGAAATGTGCATATGTTAATGTGACGTATGAAGGCACGTTCTTCATCGTGAAGATGCACACAAACTCTATCACTGATGGCTTCTTATTACACATAAATCACAACTTTCACACGGCGACAGAAGAGTATGAAAATAGTGAACACTTGATCTATCCAGCATCACAAAACAGAATTGGTGTAGAAATGCACAATTTTGTAATTACAGGATTTTAACTGACTAATATGGGATGCCTGTTGGTCTCGCCCAGATTACAAGCCAAAATCGCTCATTGTGGAGATCGCTACGACCCTCAGCTGGTCAAGTGCAGCAGTGAGTGAATCTCGTGGCAAGACCTTTCATTACTGTGTTCAAATTATTCATCTAATACATCATCAACCATCAGCCACATCGGCTCAGAGAAAGAGTGCAAGATAGATTAGTAGCTGCTATAGTTTCTATAGTTTGAGATACTGTACGAAACCAGTTACAGTATCGACTTATGTCCGCACGACCTAATAACAAAGTCATGATGGCAGCGCTCACGCGTAGCTACGAGAAAAAGTACAGTTTTAAGTCGGTAACAGAACTGCTGGAGTGTCAATAAAGCAGACTTCTAGTAATGATAGAACGACAGAGGACTGCTGGTTACTGTTCAGTAATAGTAGTATTCATGCACAGACTGGAAGGTTTTTGGCACCAAACCCAGCGCCTCTGAAGCCTTAGGCGCTTTACAAATCAGATTATTATTATTATTATTACAAAAAGGTCATATATCAACAGTGCAGTTACAGTGGGTTCTGCATATTATACAATATATATATGTTATTTTAATCGCTATCGAAAGGTGAATACAGTTGTATATATATATATATATAACCTGTTAGTCACTCAATTAATGTAGGACTTCGAGACTTCAGAGCACAGAGCTTCTAAGTGCAAAAAACTTTCCTGAAAACGCACCCTGTATTAGCAGCACAGTGCATCACTAGAGCACAATTTACACTAATCTTTTCGTTTCAACACTTTCTCAGAGGCTATGACACAGAAATCTGTTTTTTTTTGGTTTAAACATTTCGTTTATTTCAAAAATATTGCTCACAGAACATTTGTGCATTAAAGAAAATGCTGGTGGCTAATGCACCGGAGAAAGAAGGATTACACAATGACTCTTGACTATCACTTTGCATTGCAACTGACACATAGAACCTTTTTGCACAATCACGATCATCCTCTACCTCATAGTTCACTATCAGAATGGCTGACGACAGTTGACAGAACCTCTCAGCACTACATCATGTGACTGACAAGACCAGATTTTCAAATGCGAATAACTTTTTATATTATCGTTCTATTGGAACACTAATGCCACAGACTTGTACGGCTCATCAAGATCTTTCAGTCTATATAAAAGCTCAAACCGGAAGTAGGTTTGAGATAGAACCTTTGTGCTCCGAAGCTTCGACTTATTGTCTCCGAAACAGCCCATATGAGCTGAGTGAGTAGCAAAACTGTGCTCAGTCAATCGCCCAATATGACCCACTTCTGCCGTGAATCAATCAAAACTGTATGATAATTGCAGCCTAGTGGCACAGCCAATGGCCACTTCAAGATCAGACAGTTATGAGACTGTGTCAAGATCAAATTTTTTTTGTGTCAAGATCAAAATGTTCACTATTTTAAAAACACAAGAAGACATTCACAAAAGCAAATCTAAATCAATGCTATATTTGATAGTTACTCCACGCCTCGCAATCGCCAGTACCTATTATATACATTATAACACAATCCATATAATACAAATGGAATAAAACAACCCACACAAACACAACATGCATATATCCACTAAAAGCCACACCCTCGGCTGGAGGGGTTATGCTAAAAATTTGTTATCTATATACACTCCACAGAACAGAAACCAACTAGGATACAAACAATATTGTACACATATAAATAGGCTGCACAGAAATGCATATACACAGTGGGTGGCCAACAGCCATATAGTTCACGGTCCAAAACGTTCAGTGATCAGCAGCATTAGTTTCTTCTTGCCCTTGTAGACGAGTTTCATGTTGTCAACAAGCTGAGCAAATCTTACAGGCCCATCAGCAGCCAGTCGAAACGTGTCCCTTGCCTGTACCAGAAATTCTATGAAGTCGGTGTAATGCCGAGGGCTGATGTGTGCCAGTCGAGCATGCGCCGCACTGACATAAGCTGCGAGTGCTGCACTCAGAAGTGAAGCGAGAGGCGGCCGGTCATACGTGAGGGGAGCTGCACCAGTTTTTCCTTCGCCGGGTGCGGCACAGCGACGCAAAACATCTGACAGCACGGTTGCACAGTGAACGTTTTCAATCAGTGCGGCTAGCATGCTGGAAAGTTCGTCGGCACCGACAGACCGAGCCAATGAGCAGGCCCACCGGACATCGGCAAGAGCAGGGTGGGCATCCTGCCCGGCGGCCACGCTGAGTCCACGCATCGCAAGCAGTGCAGCACGGTGCGCGCGACGCGGATGACCACGGCGTTCAAGGTACCGTGCAATTGCAAATAACTGCGTAGGGGTCATAGCGCCACGGCTCGCAGCTGCTGCCACAATGTGATATGCACTGTCAAATGCAGCGGCGCTCGTTTCACACAACGCCAAGGCACCGAGAGCACAACTCGCGGCATCTTTCGTTACGCACTGCACCGCCAACGTACGTGCACAAGCCGCCAGCGCTTCCTGACGCACAAAGTCCAGCTCCAGATGCACCAGTGTCGCTGGGGAAACAATCGTCATGGCAACAGTGGCTGCAAATCATACAAACAAATAAGCATTTCAACATAACAACTGTAATCTCTTAAGCTTATAAATCTACAGTAAAAACTTGTTTACGTAGCCCATGCCAGTACAAAAACTGAATAGTGTGCAGGGTGGGCAAGTCCATTATACAGATGCTACTGTGGCTGCATTAAATGGCCTCAAGCGGTCTTCAGCTCTCTAGCAGCTATTGAGATATTTAGGTGTTCTTTTAAAGGAATACTAAACACATACCAGTTAAAACTGTACTACACATGGTTACAAATAAGGTTACAAGTATAAGTATAGGTTAGGTGTAGTACGATGTAACGTCTCACTCAAACGTTTTAGGTCATTTCATGGATTCTTCATAACCTTCATTTGGACGGTTGTTGGTTGGTGTTTAATGGCACTTTCAGCACAAAAAGAGAGTAGTAGGGCATGCACAGTTCTCAAGCCTGTAAGGGCACGTTCCTCGCGGTCGGTTACAGTTTTGAACCGACGCCAGTCGAGAAGCTCTTTCCTTATCCGCCTACTGTGTTTACTGTGTTAGCACAGTTGTAATGGGATGATCATGACGAGGATGAACAACTAAAACAGTGAAAAAGAAACTAAAACTAGAAGGGCACTCGGCAGAGCACATTACCTCCGACAAAGGTCGTTATCCGACAGCTCAGTTGATATGTGTTTTTGTTGTGCTTAACCTAGACCTTTGACCTTGAGCTTCTACAGCTTACTCAGCTCTTCCCTGTCTCTGCACCAAATTTTGTCAAAATCCGCCATAGTCAATCATCTGGGTAAAATCCGGATACGAATACCGCATCCCGAATATGATCCGTATCGCTCCCGAAATTAAATGCAGTCTTCCATGATTCACAGGCTATTCATTGATAAACTTTCGTTAAAATCTGTCCATTACTTTTAGTGCTATCTGCCTTGCAATTTTGAATACATGCCCAGATTCAGGATAAAGACTCTGTCTGATCTGGCGGCTAAAAACGTAACCAAATCGTGCAGACCCCTGCAGCTATCAACCCATAAAATTTCATCGAAATCTGTCTATAACTTGTTGAGATATCCTGCTAAAATTCAAAAATCCGGTGCAAATCCAGTTTCTGGATCTAGACTATGATCCGGATCTAGCTCAAAACTAATCAATTCGTCCAGGCCCCCACGGCCATCGACCCATTAAATTTCATCATCTGTTCATAACTTCTTCAGATATCCCGCTAAAATTAAAAAATCCAGTGTAAATCCAGTTCCTAAATCCGGACTATGATCTGGATTGGGCTCAAAAGTTAATCAGTTCGTCCGTGTCCCGATATCTGTCGACATGCAACATTTCATCCAAATCCATACGCATGTTTTTGAGTAATCTTGCACACAGACAGACAGACCATATGCAAAATACATAACAAAGGTTCAGGTAGCCTTCTATGCCATTGAGCCTACTCTACAGCTCCCTGAGCTTGCATGGGGCCAAATGAGATGGATTACAAAGGTAGATACACAGGTAAGCAAAGCTGTCACCACGGCGAGATAATAAATTATGTTATTAACAGACCAAGACAATGAACAGAAACTGACTGGTAGCTTCGGCCGGTGTAAAGAGTGTATACCAGCTCTTCATCAGCGATATGAGAGCTTCATAGCCGAGTTCAGTAGCACACGAGACAAGCCACTGGACCATGTCACTGCGGTGCCAGCTTCGTCGAGTCAGTGTCACGCGCACAACCTGAATCATTACAATAACGGCAATTTATCCACAGCCATTACAAGAGTGTCGTACAATGTCAGTTATGTTTCAATTGCTATTATATAAAAAAATAACAAAATGTGTTAACATTAACAGTAAGTGGTAGTATTGAATATCTTTCTAACTACTTAGCTATGGCTAAGGGGTAAAGACCTAGTGTGGCTGATTGGGGTGATAGTGTGTCTGCTAGCTGCACCGTGAGTCCAACTGTCCGTTAGCACGGGCAATGGATGGCCACATAATGTGCTGAAGCACCATTGGCTCATGCCAATCATCTGCCACTTCCAAGATGTTGTAAAGCGCTGCTGGTCACGAGTATGACTCATGTAAGCGGTGCTATTATAAGTGTCCAGACCTTTACCTTTACCTCAAACTATAAATAGCATTTCAAACACTTGCAGACACATTAACACACACTTTACAAATTAGAATATTCACGTAAGTGAGTTTGTACTCAGCTAACATCGAACACCGGCTGAACTGTTACGCTGGTCACAGAGTGACGTTCTAACGTATTGGAGATTATAGATTTTCTAAAAAATGATAAAAAATTGTTATTCATAAAGCACAATGCAACATCAGACTGATAATTAACCCTAAGCAACCAGCAGCTTTAGACCTACTGCACTGAGTAAACATAATGTAGCAACAGAAAAATGTAACATACAACAGATGTATTCAGAGCATAATGATAATTGTGTAGAACTCACAGAAAAGATTGGAAAACTGAGAACTGAATGTTTCAAGTGAGATGACATAGCCAAATACAAACAGAAATAATTCTAACTCCTCACTTCTCTATTAACCTCTTAACGTAAAACTTCCCTACCACTACCAATACCTTCAAATGCCACCAGAAACTTACCTTTCTGCATAGATCATATATGATTTACCAATGCTGCCCAACTAGTGACTGCAAGTGCCTCTGATTCAGTCTGACTTCTAACACCGTATGCCCCACAGATTTTTGTATGACACTGTCAATATATTCAGACATAAGCATACTTGGAGGCCAAGCTCAAGTGCAGCATCCAGTAGAGGTCGACACCGAGGTGCTCCAGAGTTCAGTGGCGGTACGGCACGCTTGTAGGCATCCTGCGCCAACACGAACAACTGCCAAGAACTATAGATGTTACACTGGGCCGACTCCAGCACAGCGCGCAGACGCACCGTATCATCTAACACACACACACACACACACATATATATACATAGAGGTTTTTAATTTTAATATGAACACATAATTTGGTACACATAACGTTGTATATTAGTACTGCAACCAACAACACCACGGTGTGCATGCATATATATATATATCAATGACTTCAAAATCTGGAATCTGCAAATAATTTATACATATGTTCCGCTGTGTCCCTTCACTAGGCACTAAGACAAACATTAGTGACATAACAGATATATGTTATTACCTCCGCCACTGATCGTTCTGTCATATTGTAACCAGGATAACTGATAAACGCGGAAACGGACGTCGACCAAACTTGGCAGGCACGGGCAAGGGGTGACCCCTGAGAAGTGATTAACTTTTGGTGGTAATCCAGATCTGTGTGTGGATTCCGGATCACTTTTTCATTTTTTCTTCACTACTGCAGAATATGGGATTTTCGGACATTTGTTAGCATTTCTCACCACAATTAATGTCCGATTTGTACCATACTTGGCGAAATGACTGACGCCGACAAGATAATGCATCCACAACATTTTGGGACAGATCCAATGGACATCTATATCAATCCAAAAATCTGGATTCAAATTTGGGATTATTTTCATTTCAATTTTTGGCATTGGTAGAGGTTTGCGCTCTCTGAGTGCTCTTGTATATATATGCATAAATATTAAGCATAAAATAGCAAAAACACATATAGTGTAAAGCACGAGATCTGTGTCTCAGTTGCTTTATTTTTGACATTCACAATTCCAAAGTGTCAGCACACTGCAGGTTGGGTTGCTGCTAACATGAAGACACATGCAGTACCACTACCACGGCATACTGTCTGGTCAATGGTCATGGCACGTTTGCCATTTCAAAATGCTCATTATGTTATGTGATGGTAATGGCAATGTGTTGACTGAGCATGCAGACTCCGCCGTACAGACCCTATGACTCGTACATATGGGGCCAAGTGATGTAAATTTTGGCAAAAATCAACAGACACGTGAGCCATCGCCATTCTATTCTGAAAGTAACTAAAACCTCAACTCTGTACATCTCTGTGTACACATCATAAAGCATATACCACAAATATCACAAAATATAAATTATCAGTTGATAATGACAAGTCAGTGAGCATGAGCACCTCTAGCAGCATAAAGCATGGTGGCAGCTAGGTCACACTGACGAGATTCAATGTGTGATATAGTGAACCAGCGAGGGTAGTGCACAGGAACCGCAGCACCACCATTCGCTGCACCAGCCACTAACGGAGCAGCATGACTGCCATCCATCTGTGAACTGTCTCTAGCATCATGGCGGTCATCGATCACAGGCAAACTAACACAGCAAACATATATACATCCATACACAACAGCCGTAGCTCCACAGTAAAGCTGGATTTAACAGCTGCCGTTACCCAGATATGTCACTAGTAGTAGTCACTCTGCTAATATCACTGCATCAACTCACTGACACTGACACAGTTAAGCGGCAGCTAAAAACTGTTCTTTCTGAACGAGCCTTTTCAGAAAAATTATGCATCACACTTAACAACTGCCAATGTAACATAACAACAGAAACATTAGTTCTAGCTGGTATATAAAAACAGCATTGAAATTACATCAACTAATATCAGAGGCAGCAAAGAACTGACGTAACTCACCGCATAGCACGAAGGCCGACACGGAATGCTAGATCAGGCTCGTAGGAGAGTAAGCTGCTGAACAGAAATTTTGCAAAAGTGTGCATTGGAACACTCTCGGTATGAATATGCATACTAAGGCCACTCGACGAACCACCTGCAACCAATGACATATCATTTAAACATTAATATGCATATAAATATATCAGGATTTGTTTATACAATGTACTGAAACGTTTCAATTGTATTATGCTTCTGCCATAAATGAACCTGAAATAATGTAACATAGTCATCAACAATTCCAATCATATGATGTAATAATTACAACAAAATTAGTGCACAAAAATGACAATTAATTAATTAACAAGCTAAAATCTAGGCTTTTATAGTAACTGATTTTATTGAGATTTATTTCATTACAAACCAGTCACTTACTAAATTTCTCTATTTACGATGAAGAACTGTATTTTATGAACTACCTCCTTCAAAGTTGTAATAATAATAGCTAAAATAGAAGATGTTATGATATAATGACATATATCTAACAAAATGAAAGAAACATGGCACAATTCAAGACACAGCATGACACATAACATTTTCACACTTACAGACATAATAATAATAATAATAATAATCAGATTTGTATAGCGCCGTAAGGCCGTAGCTTCAGAGGCGCTGGCGGCAGGTGAGTCGTGAGTGTTAGTCAAAGGCCTTGTGGAAAAAGTACGTCTTAAGCTTAGACTTAAATCTAGACAGTGAGTCGCAACGAATTATTGTTTCAGGCAACGAGTTCCAGACGGTCGGTGCAGAGCAGCGAAAGGCTCGATTCGCAAAGTCTGTTCTGGTGAACGGCTTGTCCAGTAGTGGTGCGGTAGAGGAGCGAAGTGTCCGTTCGCTGACGCGAGCCTTGATGTGACGACTGTGGTATGTCGGTGCTGTGGCGCTGCTGCGGCTCTTGAAAGTCAACACAGCGACCTTGTATTCGATTCTGTGTTGAATGGGCAGCCATTGCAGGTCCCGCAGTAATGGCCTGGCATGAGAACGTCGTGGAGCCTGGAGGACGATCCTGGCTGCATTGTTCTGTGCTCGCTGCAGTATCTGGATGCTGCTGGATGGAGCGCCGTACAGCACCGAGTTGCAGTAATCCATTCTAGTCAGTATGAGACTGCAAGCCAATGTCGATGCAAGTTCTCTGCTCAGTAGATGACGTATGTGGCGGATGGCTTGAGAGTGGTAGTTGCAGGATCGTGCTACGGCCATGACGTGCTTCTGGAATGTCATACGGCGGTCAAGCACGACACCGAGCGCCTTCATCTCATCAGCCACATATCTGTCAGTATCGAAAAGAATAACGCCAAGCTCTAACAAGCTCCAGCTTCAATGTAACTAAAATAAAACTGCCAGTAACAATAACAACTGTACTGATGCTAAGTTTCCTATGCTTAAACCTCTCTCTTCACATATCATCAGCAGAAACCAATCCTATGAGGTCTGCTTCCTTGTTCTTTTCCTGAAGGTGGCAGCAACATCGTCGGGTTTACAGTCGCTCCAATGCCGAAGCACTGTTTAATTTGGCAGTTCTGTGACAATGCTAATGCAGCAACAATACACAACCGCTTTCAGATTTCTGAGACGACCGTTCAGTTGAAAGATGTTGGAAGAACTTACCATCAAGAAGCCAGAGAACTTGGTCACGTAGGACCTTGATGAGGTCATTGGTCAGTTCCAGATGCTCTAACTGACTGATCAGTTTCTCCTCCTGTTTTAGAGCCTTCTCCTGGGCACAGTCTCCCGGAGGCATCAGTCGATGCTGGCCTAAACCTGTGTCATATGTAGAAACACGATCAGACTCAGCATCCGAGATTCACTCTTAACTGCCGACATTGTGCACCTCACTTTATCATATTTATTATTTTATTTTCACTTTATAATTTATTAATCACTACATCCCCACCGTATAACTGGAAGAAACCACCTGGACGTCCTTGGATTACAGGGACCAAGAAAGTGTAAGATGACCTAAAGTCCCACAAACTCACTTTAACTGAAGCAGCCAACATGGTTCAGAAGTGGACACTATGGAGGATATTGGCTACAACTGACACTAAGCACTCCGTTGTGCCAAAAGCTAGAAATGAACACCTCCAGTACTAACACATCGATAAGTATAACAGATCATTAACAAATATCAAATAATGTGTAAAAATGTATTTAATCTCTACAGCTAATTACAAACACAACTGCAGGGCTTGTGCAACTTTGTCAAATTCTGTAGTAACTGAACAAGAACAGAAACTAATCATCAATACCTGATATACAGGTACACCAATACCTGTGATAAACGGTGCCACAATCCTACAGGAGTGTGACATCTCTCTTGCAGAGCCCTTGAGCCTGTAGGTAATATACCACTCAGTCTGAGACCCAGCCGCAGAGCATCACCAACCTTCTGCTGGTACCAACTTAAACTGTCTGGTAACACGAGGCATGGGTGCAAGTAAGCACAAGTCGTTACATGACGGTGCAAGGCTGGGAGTCAAACATGCGATCTTACGATCATAATTCTGATGCACTACAACTACACAACTGCCACACAAACAAAAACTGTCATAGTTTTACAGTCCAGAGGCAATTATAGTGCCACATCAAATAATGTGAAGTTGGTACACTGGCCACTGATAGGTGGGTTGTTACACTTGGTACAGCGAGGAGGGGACTGGGTGGGGCCCCAGCCCACCCAGGCCCCTCCTCGCTGTACCAAATGTAACAGCCCACCCATCAACAGCCAGTGAACCAATCACTGTATTGCTGTATAATGGTCCACTGCTCTGCGGTTTTCATGTGCCCATAAAGGGTTATACAAGCTGGCTAACAACAGATCTGTGAGCTATCAGTGACACAGCACTGACCGACGAGGGCAACTTCAATAGCGAGGCTGAGATATGATTCCTGTGAACAGGAGAGATAGATGCGGCTGTCGATATCACGCAGTGTGTGTGGCGTCTGACACAACTCGACGAGTGACACGTCAAGATCTGCATCACACCACAACTCATCTGTACACCACCGTCTTTCAACAACAATAACGATTGTTATTGTACAATAAAAACAATAATAGGGTCATAATTGATCGAAAAATAAGCAAATGCCTGTAGCTCTTAATTAATCGCTGTATTCTCAATAAGTTTAACAAATGTGCAACATGTATTCATCGTAAAATCACACTTAACTGCTTGATAGAAACTGCTGTAAGCAACATAATTAAGGCAGGTTTCATTTGCTGATGGATTAAACACTGTTTTCAGTGACAGTGTTAGCATTTACCAGCTGCTTACAGAAATATTTTACACTATTAGACAGACAGACAGATAGGATATATAGACAAAAAATATTTTTATCTACTGCACCGATTCATATGAAAAGTTGCAAATCAGACAACTGACAATACCGAAGTACGAAGCACCAGACTCGACTGTTTTACAGAATTAATACTGAATTAACTACACTACTGAAAAATACTGGATATCTGCACTTGTGTTGCCAAAAAATGTAGGCATATGTTGCCATATGTGATGCAGTAAATATAGGAGTCATGGCTCAATGATGGAGTCACAATGGAGACCAGGATTCGATTCGTCCTGACAGTATTATCAGTGACTGATGTCATTAGCAAGAACATGCGATCAAAACTGCATCAATACTCCAAGAAAGAACTCCAAGTTCACACATCTGCATGCAGGCTCTCAAACGGCTGAGTGCCGAACACTGAAATTCATCTTACTTTTATACACTGTGAAGTAAATGTGATCTATGTAAAAAAAATTCACCGGTTTTGTTTTCCGCCGATGTGCTGTTGGCAGCGTCCAAAAGGACAGAGAAGAGACAACCGATGGGGTCCATGGGATGACCAATCCAGCTCTCTGTACTGACTGTTAGTGACCGACTACTACCGGCAGCATCTACAAGTACCACAAGATCACTATATCAGTAAGAAATTACAAACTCCTTTAACACTGTTGGTGGGACATTCATGATTTTTACTCAGTTTTGCGTCAATACCAGCATGTGACAGACATGAACGGACAGACGCAGCCTAAGCCTATATGTAGCTCTAGCATAGCTGAATGTAACAACAAAAATTGCAGTTTAATCAATTTATGGATCACCGACCACGTCTGTGCACACTGCGCACGTTGGAGTAGCAAGAACTCATTGATCTGCTGCTACTCAGCCTGCGCTGCTGGTGGAATTTGATGCCGCGGGCGACGGCGACGGCTAGACGACGTGCCTCAGCAGTGTAACCATGACAACGCAGGGCTTCGACACGTGAACATGCCACTGGCACACTCTCTGTCAACATCAAACACACATCAACATATCTAATGTGTGTCAACTCAGCCTCCTATCCCTTGTCAAGTAACTACTGGCGACATCAGGAAGTAAATAAACTGAGGGCTTGCACTGCACAATTCCTGCACAACTTATTCCATGCCTTATCACTTTGTAAATAAAAGCCAGAGGACCATGAATGTTAGGCACCTAGTGGAGATGCTGTAGGTGCTCATTTCTGCATCACCCTTCTCCTGTAATCGAGGCACATTTTGTCATCTAGCCTATACATCAGCATTTGCCATTATTCAATGTTATTTGCTTTTTGTCAGCACTGCTTGTATATACTAAATGCCTAAGATTAAATGGACACCACAAAAGCATACAATTAACTAAATCACTGGCTCGGCCATGAGGTAACAGCGTTCAAAGTCAGCTACACATCACACTGATGCTTGTCACTAATCTGTTGCAACCAATGAGACGGCTCAACTAAACTGATGGCCAACAGCCACCATAGCTACACAGCAGAGCAGGTCTGTAAACCAGAATACAATGATATCTGTAATAAAATGATGGAGAAAAATTGCAGCGAGCCAAACGAAATTTCACAGTAGACATTATCAAACAAAGCATTACATTATAACCACCACTGTAATCACATTCCTGATGTAACATGCAGTTGTGACTTCACTGTGTTTATACCATTTTCTGCACTACTTAACATCAGTAACATGTAAATATCTATGAGCACTGACATTTAGTGATAAATATTTAAATCTGTGCTTGTGTGCTATTTTTGCCGTGTGATGCTATGCAAGTGCAGCCTATGTCTGTGTGTCTGTCTGTGCGTGTGTCTGTCAAGTTCGTGAATTCTGTCAAAATGAATAAACATATCATCAAAATTATTTCACCATCGGGTAGCCACACCATTCTAGTTTTTCTATGCCAAACGGCATAGCAATATTCCAACGGGAACCCCCCTAAAGGGGCCGTTGAATGCAGGTGGGGTATGCAGAAATTGCGATTCTGAGCCTATAGCTGGCTTTTTCACTGCTATGCTGTTAATGCTGTAAAATGCAGATGTTGTCAACACGGTCGCCGGTGGACCATGGCCACCATACCGCAAGTTCTGACACATCGCTGGTAGTAAGCGGCAGTGTTGATTGCGGGAGAAGATGACGAAATGTTTATGATAAGAAGCCTCAACGTTACACCAAAGACAACAGAACAGTGCATTTAACCGCACGCAGTGATAAATCTGTAGCCTACGTAACTAACAATAAAAGAATTTACTCGACGTTTTGTACTGTTGAAGCTAACTACTGACAGACACGAAGCATTGCGCGGCCTCTTTGCGACAGCAGAACTACTTGTTTAACGTCTAAATATCTGCAGCACAGTAACAAAGTGAATGTCAATTTGAAGTACACACCAAATTTCATACAGAATTTACTGCATTTACAGTATTACTAATTGTCTCAGATCTGCAAACAAATTCCCAGTTATTTTTGCAAGGACTAATAGGTTTAAAAATTCATTTATATGCTACCACCTCGCCAACTACCAATGACAGTGACTCGTATTTATTGTCTGATTGTTTATTTTATGAATGTACATGTGTTGTAATCGAGCCTTAGGGCTGTCATATATCAATAAACCAATTGTGTGTATTGTCTTATTTTGCAAATAATTGTATAAATTAGCATGTAACATAGTGATGTGGGTCCTCCTGCATAGTAGAGAGCAGAGCATGTAACATACCAGTCCATATAAGCCTGCCGGCAACATCATGTTTGATACACATATACGACACTGCACTGTCGACGTGACAATACATGCCACGAGCGCCATGGCAACTGTGACAAATGTAGCTGCTTCCGACGTCACCGCGAAGTATTGCTTGCAGGTGGGCATCAGCCCACATCAGTGCGACGGCCTCGAGGGCGCGGTGAAAGACAGTTCGAGGCTGCTCTGCGTTATTACTGCCGCCGGCACCCGCACCTGAAGCCCATGACACATCACAACGATACAACTGACCTCACAACATGCTGAAACTGTCTCCTGCAACAAATGGACTCTGCCTCCCAACAAAAAAAGGTAAAGGGAGTGGATTTATATAGTGCCAATTTGTGAGCACAATACCTTCAATGCGCTCAGGTGTGGATCACACAATTTTATCTGCAAATTACACCATACCTGCTTGCACCTAGTAAACATTCACCAGAGGCGCCACCACTGATTGTGGTGACTGACATCTAATTTCAGCTTACTACTCATTTATCAACCCTAAAAGGATGAAAGGCTGAACTGGCATAGTTGGCTGACCTATAGTGGAGGTTTACCCACACCAGTCAGCTGTAGGTGGAGGGCAGGGCAGGGAAAGTTTGCCAGTCAAAAGACCAATGTTCTGCCTATGTGCAGCACAACCAACCAAACACAACTGGCATAAGCTGAATGCAGCAAACACATCTGCCAGATGGTGGCGTTAGTACAGGCTTAGAGCACGTGTATTCACTAGACGGCCAGTTAAGCTAACATGCAGTTTCAGCCATAAGTTTCCAATTCAAGAGGGTTTTTGACCTCATCTAAAACAACGTGGCTCTGGCGAGGCCAACTCCTGTATTAAGTGACAACAATTTTATCCATCCAGTCATAATACATCCACATCACCAGAAAACCAACCAACAACATCACTGCAATGTGTCGTGCAGTATTTGCACATATTCACAGCAATGTTCAGATAATGAAGGACACAAGTACTGTAGCTCTGCTGTTGCACAGAGGCCACATGATGCTTCGTGGCTGTCAGCAGTCAGCTTCAATAGTACTCGAGTGCAATCTTCAATTATCAATTACTTCCGCTTCAGATTTACCGCTGCGTTCAATTAAATACTGTTCTGTTTTCTCTTTGTCGCGGTCGCCACAATGTCCATGCTGGTTCCGATAAACAAGATTCATGATGCATGACGGTCTGTGCAGTAAAACGCACGGTCGACTGTGTGGCTAACCAATGGTGAAATATTTTTTAGATAGGTTTATTTGTTTTGACAGAATACATGACAGACGGACACTGCATGATGGCATAAGCCACGTTTATGCATAGCATCGTGTGGCAAATATCTGACGGCAGAAGAGAAAACTGGTCGACTAACCGTGCGCAGAGCTTGGCCGAGAATAGGCATCTTCTAGAGGACAGACAGGCAGCTCTGACCACGACTTCAGCTTCCGTATCCACAACGATCTCTCAGACACCGAGCAGTGAGGATTAAGTACCACACAAACCCATAGCACACCTAACATAAAACACCAAGCAGTCCACACACATGCACAACAAACGACATGTAAATTAATTTATTCACTGAAACAGTACATACTGCAGGACAACTAGTCTATGGCTTGGCCGAAACTACTAGTATAGGGCTAGGTAATGTGCACTAAAACAGTATTGTGAAGTTAGAGATTAACTAACATCCTTAGTCTCACTTTAGTCAATGGCTGAGATCAGACTTAAGACCACATATGACCTTGTGTTTGCAATTTGGTCTAAGACCAGACTTAAGACCTAACGAAAGTCTAGCTAAATTATGGTTTAACTTGTCCGTTATCTGCTGGGAATTCCCAATGTTAAACTGGTAGCATTTAGTCTTAAGCCCCAGGGGCCATATGCATGACGCGGTCGTAAGCGCTAGTCTCAGACTAAAATCGACTTATGACGGACTAGTGCACTAAGCTGGTATGCAGAACGACGTCTTAGCTCTAGTTTGAGTTCTACACCCAGTCATAGCCTAGTTCCTCTCACAACCAGGTGTAAATGGTTTAGTCCAGACGTTGCCATGGTCCATTGTCAAGGTACACTGTTGTACACCTAACACGCCATCCGCACTACCAGAAGCAGATGAAAGGTTGCTGATGTGTTTAAACGATTATGACATATGGAAGAAGGAACTTGTTTTCCTCGCGATGTGGACATAGCTGTTGGCTGTGACATGGCAGACAAACTGGTGCAGCGTTGACATATTCCTCCGCCATTAACATGGCGTCTGCTAACAGTATCTGGCGGTCCGCAACGGCCTATACTAGGTTTAGCCATGAAAATGATGACGTTGGTGGCTATGCCAATGCACTCTACAAATTGTAAGTGTTCTTTACTGTGATTATTAACATACAACGGTCAACAAACTAACGTACCATGTCAAATAATATCGACGTCGTCTGCTTAAAACCACGTCTAGCACATCCGCTGTTAGTCTTACGGCTGGAAAACCCACGGTAAGAAAAATACCGACGTCGTCGGACTAGGACTAGTTAGTCAGAGGTCTACGTCAGCAACGTGCATACCGACGATCGTACGCCGCTACGTTAAGACTAACTACTACCGACGTAGGCCTTAGTCAGCGACTAGCTTACAACCGCACCATGCATATAGGCCCACTGGCCCAGAGCATAAGTTTAGTCCTGGACCAAACTGAGGTCAAGTTCGGTCTTAAAAGTTATTACTATTATTATTATTAAATTTATTTGATTTTTGGTTAATTGTTTGCTTTCGCCGTTTATAACAGTACAAAACATCTGTAGGCATACCGCATC
>Ga0209149_1000274_pt1 | contig 20466 bp, 18 predicted proteins | sample WorMetTyACAVOLI2_FD_187423 | JGI IMG/M metagenome (GOLD analysis project Ga0209149, IMG submission 187423) | Marine gutless worms symbiont microbial communities from Max Planck institute for Marine Microbiology, Germany - Olavius algarvensis... ... | reverse complement strand
CGAGTGACCTATTGGTGCCGCGGTCTCGGACAGCCACTGGTCAACGGGCTTTCGCCATCTACGGACCAGCGCTCTGGAACCGCCTTCCAGCGTCTCTGCGGTCGCCGGAGCTATCACTGTTCACGTTTCGGCGAAACCTAAAGACATATCTGATGGGCGGAAGATAACCGCTGTCGCCAGCCAGCGCCGTTGTGACATTGCGTGACTCTGGCGCTGTTTATAAATGTACTGATTATTATTATTATTATTATTATTATTATAAGAATCAGTTGATATTTTAATAAAGTACGGTATTCTTTTGGATCAAAGAAGGTCTAACTCAGATCTGTGTGATTGAAGGAAGCAGAGGTTAGAATAGATGTACATCACTTCTTCCTCTGTTTTTACAAACTAACCTTATTTGTGTTGTGCATAATTAGCTAACCCAAATAAAACAGTAATTTTAAATATACTGCATCCCAGGTGCATGATGGATCATACAGGACAGGGAAGGACAGAAATGGAAGCACAAAAGATTTATGTTGTGCCACTAGCGCATGGTTAACGAATTTTTGTAGCATGCATTGGTAATGCAGATAATTTATATAACAACATTTGTTGATGAATTTTGTTATATACACATTTCCAACTGCATGTAGTGAATGTGATTTCAGATACTGGTATTCTTCAAGGTTTGGCAGGAGTCATGATCGAAGATTGTCGTTACGATGTGAGTGACATGCTTTCATGTCAGTTAAATTATGTAGGCCTGTAACTGTTATGAGCAAGTAGTGTTAAAACTCGGCTGTTTAGTGATATAAGCCAGCAAAACATACCATAGCTCATCATAGGTTTTTGTAATTACAACAGCGGCTTTGCCATTGCGTCAGGGGCAGTCACATTTTTCACTCTCTGTCTGGATTCTGTTGGCCGTTAGTTGGTGATCGGCAGCCAGCAAAGTTGTATCTTTATGTCAAACAATCACACTGTGTTCTTTTGGTGGCTACATGAACAATCACAGCAACCATCTGACAGACATTTAGTAATCTAGATCCTTGTACACGTTTTTAATGCATATGTGTACTGGTATACTGAAAACAATTTCTGCAGTCTAAATATCTAAAGAACAGATTTGGGAAAGTGCTTCAGGTTATCAAGCAGTCTATAAGAAAGACCAGAGGTGCGCGGATATGGAACCGTGGATAGATATTTGCGGATATCCATGAATTTTTGCAGATACAGATATCATTTTCGACACTCCCACGGATACGGATAGGATACGGATAGCGAATCACTGACTGCAAATTTGCATGACAAATTGCGTCGTATAGCATTATACCATTATGCAGAATGCACTGCACTATGCAGTATTCAGCTATTCACACTGGTTGCTCGTTAGTCGCCACTCGTATGTAGTCGCTCGCTACCACAGTTTAGCCAATAGGCACAGTTGTTCAACTCCAGCCGAAACGCAGGACCGGAAGTGCTTTAGCATGCAGCTAATTTTGGTGGTTGGCAAGGTAGATATGATCAATCAGATTTGCCAGATGTTATCATTTTGTTGAAAGTTATTGTCAGCTTATTTTGCTGAAAACAATGATCACTAAGTACATTACTAAGTACAGTAGTAACTGCAATGTGTGCATGTATTAGGAATACCAACGTTTGTTTTGTCCAGTGAATGCATGCAGATCAAGTTGGTCAACATTTTAACCTACGTCCAAATTTTAAGTTATAAAAACGGCATGCGGTACAATATGAAAGGCCGGTGGCAACCTGGCAAAAGCGCCTCACGCAACCTCGCGGAAACCTGTGCTGTCCAATAGATGCGCGATAACGAATGGCGCTGTATATATACGTTAACATGGTGCAGGTTATAGGAGTGTTTTGCACCTCTGCTGATGAATGCCCAGTTGGCCTATTGGTAGAGCGGTCGGTTGCCTGTATATAGGTCCGCGGTTCGATTCCTTAGTTTTGTTATAATTTTTTTGGGAATTTTTTTCTGTTTAAGTTCGTTTACAATATGACTTTTCATTCGTAATATTCCACTTATTCAGTTTAACGCCAGTTTAGTAAAAATTATTTGTATATGTTGATCAGATTAATATTTGTATATGCCTATCGACGGCCGACACACGTGATTGGTCAGCATACATTTGCGCCAGGTTGGCGTCTTGTAACTGGCCACCAATGGGAGTCGTTTCACATCAGTTTGCTTCGATCATGCCCGTACTTTGAATACATGAAAAACTATCGTAACGGATACGGATATCTATTTGTAAAAATGTACGGATACGGATAGTTCGTTGCGGATACGGATTCAAAAAATTGATATCCGCGCACCTCTGAGAAAGACTTTGGTTGTATGTGATCAGATTGCTCTACCATTTAAGTTTATTCGCTGTTAGTTTATAAGAATATTTTGTGCGTATGTGGTTTAACGTGAACATTTATGGATGAAATATTGATTGCCTTAAACTACTGGTGACATCTACTGGTGATATGAATTGTTGATCGTTTGTTGAATTTATGTTACAGTTGAATGAGATCAAGCAGTGTAAGGATTGCTATTATCATTCGAATAAGAAGAACAAAGATTGGTTTTGCATGCCTTGTGTAAGTGATGTGTACCTAACATGTGTTGATTTAGAATTTCCTAAAAAACATTTTTATGTAAGAATTGGTTCCACGTAAAAACATGCATTTTGCAGCTTGGCACTTGTGTTTAATGCTAACCTTTGAATATTGCTGATTGTGTATCGGTATGTAATAATGTGATGTAAATTGCTGTATGTTGAAGAATCCGGCTCATGAGTTAGTGTTTGCGAAGCAGAAAGGCTTCTGCTACTGGCCTGCCAAAGTGGTACAGATCAGAGGAAATGAGTATGATGTTCGATTCTTTGGTGCCCGGCATCAACGGTAATTTGGGTTGTATAGATGTTGTAGAAGAAATTGTATTTGATATTTTATGCACAGCTGTTTTCTTCTACTGTCTTAATAAATGATCTCCCGCTTTTAATATTATGTGACAGCATAAACAATCATTTTTGAATATTATCAAGCTACTTTGCTGTCTGATTGTTGACAATGCTGAGGACAGTTACAGAGGACAGAAGGCTGTTTTAAAATATGATAGTTTTTATCCAGTGTTTTTATGTATTTATTTGATAGCGAAAGCTCATATTGTTTTCAGTTATTGCAGGATTTGTTTGTTTCACTGAGTCAGTAACAATCTTATTAGCTCGATTTTGTTGCAACCGCTGGGAGACGCAGACATGAAATTTAGTAGTTTTGTAGTTGGGACTTCTTTCTCTTACTACAAAGTTCTCACAACCAGTAAACCTAACTATCTTAACAATCTGATCTCTGTTCAGCCCCCTCACAGTATCCGCTCCTCATCTGTTGTCACCCTTTCTCGCCCACCAACCATCTCGTCATTGAAAATCACAGATCGCTCATTCAGATATGCATCACCCCGTCTCTGGAATCAACTCCCAGATTCATTCCGTCACCCTCTCCAGTCATGTCTCAACTCACCTCCTCATTCACTTATCAGCTCGTCTCTGTCATCAACACGTTAAATACTCCATATCGCATTGCATCGTAGATAGAATTTGAAGATGGTTGTGGTACGACTAATGTAAGTTAGTAACTCTAACCCTAGCAGTTACTGCTTTATACACCTGTCGCGTGTGTATGGCATGCCACAGTGTGTATCACGCCATCTGCGATCACAATAGTCGTGGTTGGTGTGATCCAGTCGCAGATGGTTTCATATTTCCAGTATTTTACTTATTTTTTATTGTTGTAAATGTATTGAGACTAATATATTTATGTCGTTGTATTACTTGGTGGTTTTTCACTGTGTGTACACAGTGCTGTTGTGCCGTCGTCGAGTATTCGACCTGTCGATACAAGTACTCAAGCACTTGGAGTTAAACGCACACCAGGGTTTGTGCGAGCATGTGGTGAACTGGCTCGACACCAAGAGTTGCTTGCTCACCCGCCATGTAATTCCGACGACTCATCTGATGAACAAGATGGTCTTGTTGTTGCTGCCAGCCGCCATAAGGTAAAAACCTAAGTTGTATTTCCATCGTTCTGCTTGTTCATTGGTAAGACCGGTGAATCTACACTGCTGAGTCTATGGGTTGTGACTTCTGTACCATACCATACCATACCAAAATGGGTGGTTATGGCCTAGATTTGCCACGAACAATGCTGAGACCAATTAAGATGGCCCAATATGCATGTCCTGCTGGAATGGGAGGGAAGGATGGGAGTGCATTCAGGTGTAGGTGGTGCGCTGCTACTACCACTTTTTGATGGCAGCGTGTGTGTAGCGTGTGCAAGGGAGAAGGAGGGAAGATTGAAGGGCTTGTGCCTATTATTTTACGAGCTAGACGTTGGGTTTCTCTGAGGCCGTGCACTGCTTATAGTGCCAGAGACATCCTCATCTCTTATTCAAATGCTGGCTCGCACAAGAGGTCTGGGCGCCCGTAAACCCGGTTCTAGTGGCCTGTCACAGATTTAAAAAGGTACAGGCGAACCCTCTGTGCCTGCTGAAGATATTAATCTCTGAATATGCGCTTTGTTGACCTACATGTACTGACAAGCCGCTGTGGCCCGGAGTGCAGTGACTTATGCCACTGCGCCACCAGGACAGGCCATGACTTATGTACAGTGTGTCTAAAAACGGGACCACTGCAATTAATATGACATAACTCTACCAATTCACAACGATCACTAATTACTTTTGGTAGAGAAAGGCATTGCACGATCTGTGGGTTGTGACTTATTTTCACTGTGGGGCATAATTACCGAAGCCCCTAACTTTAAACGACATAACTTAGTTAATATACAGTTAATTTACACTATAGCAGAGTGAATGCTGAGTCTGAAATCTGAAAATAATTTGTCTTTTAATTAAAGTTCTTTGCTAGCAGCAGTTTAATGAGACATCAGTAGAAGTACTGCTCGATCGCTATGGTTCGACGCCCTAACATTATGCCACGCCGAAGGTAGTTCATTTACTCAAAGTCAAGCGTCCACTGTCATCTGGCCTCAGTCAAACATCCCCTCCCAGTCGCTGCCCCTTGGTTAAGGCCCGGGGGTAAATTACCTACATTCGGCATGGCGTTATGATAGGGTGTCGGACTGTAGCGATTGAGCAGCATTTCTACTGATATCTCTTTAAACTGCTGCTAGCAAAGAATAGTTGATAAAAAGACTAATTATTTTCATATTTGCAGACTCAGCATTCCCTCGGCTATAGTGCCTGCCTGAAATTTTCATGTAAATAAACCGTATATTGACTAAGTTATGCCGTTTGAAGCTAGGGTGTCCGGTAGTTATGCCTTTCCGTGTACACTTGGACAGTTCAGGCCTTAATATAGTGTGCAGTTATGCCCAAATTGTGCTGTAAAAATTATTTTTGGTAGAGAAAGACAATGCAGGATCTGTTTGTTGTGACCTATATATATTTTTACTCGCTGTAGTCGCCACTATTAGTTCATTCGCTTCTGAAACTAATTTCAGTTCTGAGTTCAAATATGCTGTGCCAGTTGGCATGCTATGTACGACTTGACACACTGCCGACTGCTGTTCATTTTTGTACAGTACATCTGTGGGCGGATGTATTTTTCTTAGTTACATTCTAATGAAGCTGTGATATAATGATAATAAATACCGCATCTGGATTGCTGGGTACAGCTGAAGTCACTGCTGCCTTCAGTGCTGTGATACTGTTAGATGGGCAACAGGAAGAACATACAGTCTGTAAAGATTTCTTTGCAAACTATCATCTAACCCAGATTAACTGGCAAAGTGACCATTATATGGTTGTGTGTATGTGTCGGTTAGAGTGAGATACGAATCGTTGACGATGCCATGTCATTGCTGGTTGTATGTGTAAAGCTGTCGTCAGGTCGGAAATCAGTAACGACGTCTCGACGTGTTGATAAGCAGCCTGCTGCCAGCGAGTCTGGGTCTAGTCTTGCCGTATCATCAAGTCGACGTCGACAGCCTCACTTCGTCAAATCAACTCGCAAACGTCCTGCAGAGGTGCTTATAGTTAACGTTGTTGTGACCTTTAAATGTTTGTTGCACGGGATGTGAGTTGCTTAAAATAGAGCATTACAAAAGCTTCATTTTCTTATTATGCTAGTGTTTGCTGCTTCCGTTGACTTTTAATTAGGTCTGCGCATTATCTCAATTAACCCTTTAATGGGTGCATTGAAACCACAGAGCAATGAACCATTATACAGCAATAGGATGATCGGTACACTGACGGTTGATGGGTGGGATGTTACATTTGGTACATTGAGGAGGGGACTGGGCGGGCTGTGGCCCTGCCCAGTCTCCTCCTGGCTGTACTAAATGTAACAGCTCATATTAGTAACTTCATATTATTTGATGTTGCATTATAATTACCTTTGCATTCTAAGGGGTTAACTAAAGACTGATCAGTTAATTAATAAGTCACAGTTTAATTTGTTAAGCTCGACTAAAAAAATAATCTTATTATTTTCAATCAGACAGTCACTTAAGGCACCCATAAAGTGTCGGTATATTTTGACATTTGAGAAACTTATGATGTATTACTTGCTTGTTTAAGCTTTTCCAGCATGACTAGCAGAGTAGCAGTCACAAATGTTAATAGTAATTAGGGCTGTAAAAATTAACGCGTTAAAGAATTAATCGCAATTTAAAAAATTAACAACATTAAAAATTTTAACGCAGGAAAAATACGCAAACGAGCGGTGCCAACAGTGAACACAAACATTCGAAGATCGAACATTTCTCGACGTTAAACGAACTAATAATTACTCGGAACTCAAAAGACTTCGTCATTGTAACTTGTCAATAAGTTCAGTGGTATGGTATAGTAGGGTTTAACGTCCCACTCGACACATTATAGGTCATTTTGGAGACGAATTATAAGTTCCGTGACCTGCACTAATCAGTCACTGTAGTCACTAATCAGTCGTCAGTGCCGGTTTAGTGTAGCTGTAACACGTTGCTGTTGATCTGCGTAGTTACTCTACGTTAGGCCTGGTTAGTGCCTGTGTGGGTGAATGTCTTTGTACTGTTAAACCACCTCCCTGCAGAACCAGGCACCCAGGTCATCTCAGAATGAGCCAGCCTTCTGTGGGTAAGCTGGGATGAGTACACAGCAAAAGCTGGGAGAGTAAACATACACATCGCGCGATGGGTCGTATTCATGGTCTTGCAGTGTTTGCTGGTGTCTGGCTGAAGGACTAGCTTGTGGAGAGCAGCACTAAAATACAGGAAGTGGTAGCGCATTAGAGGCATGTTCGCAATGATAGACTACACAAATTTGCGTTTACTTTACTTTACTAGGAGTAGACTAGCATTCAACACCAATCCCATCGTTTCTGGCACGCAACTCACAATTGCGTAGCGCCATACGTCGACATCATCCTCCACAGAGGGCGGTTCTGAGCCAAATCTGCTGCTTCGCGGAGCGTAAGGTGGTGTTTCAGATCCTGTTGGACGGTGCTGAGCCACGTGATGCGGGGACAACCTAGTTGTCTTCTCCAGTCTGCCGGAGGGGAGGCTAGCAGGATCCTCTTGGCATCTGCGTTGTCGTCCATGCGCATAATATGCCCAGATAGGGTAAGCCGGCGCGACTGGATTATAGCAGTGAGTTTGGGTTGCTTCGTTAGCCTCCGTACATCATCATTCCGTGCAACTTGGTACCATTAATGGGCTGATAAAAGTGTAACAAATACACATGCATGTTATGATTAATATGGCACTAACTGATGATTAGAAAATTAATCTTGAGATTTACTGGATTAAAAAATTTAATCGGGTGCAGCCGTGCTTTTAAGTTCTATCTCAAGACGTTACTTTGCTCTTAACTTCTGCACTTAACACCGTCACCTCTGATTTGTCCATTCGGACAATGTCTTAGCACTTATTTTTTCTAATAATAGGAAAGCAATACTTATATTTATATAATACTAATAATAACAGGTTGCTGTGTAAATTAGTTGTGAAACTATGGATGAATGTGTTTCAGTTCACTGAAGATTCCTCGGTTGTGTCTTCCAGTGAAGACCGCAGTCGTCTGGTGCAGATCTTCAACATGTCTGATGTTGCAGTACAAACTGTTAAGATGGTAATTACATTGTTTTTAAACTTTTGTAAATAATTTATCGAACCCAATACTGCACTTAATTAGCAACATTTGATACAGCTGTTATTTAATGTTATGTAATAAATAATTAGAGCTCTTAATTGATCAGAATTTTTAGTCGGTTAATTGGCCCTTTTTTATCTTGATTAATCATGAGTCGTTCATTAGTTTAATTTAGGAGATGATGACACAAGCCCGATACAGCTGTGTTTATGCACGAGCGAGCATGGCAACAGCATCCAGTGACATAAGAGCATCCAGCAGGCGCTGCAGCTGTCGCCACGCTCATGTAAAAATGTGCCTTAATGCTGTATTGTGCGAGAACATTTAGACAACATTATTTGCTGCCTTGCTGGTTTTGTACAGATTTTTGAGGTTCTTTGTATTATGATGCATGACATATAAGACAAAATTTTGTCTTATTTTTCAGCACGTTCATACTTATACTGCTGCACAGTTGACAAGTTATTGAAGGCAGCCGTAATCGTAGCTTTAATCCATTAATCATCGTGATAAACTTAATGGATTAATTATAGATCAATTGATATAGCACTAATACTAGTATCGTGATAGGGTGAGTTTTTTTATTATATATCACCAAGTATTAATTTTATACTCTGCTTTACCTGTCTCTCCTGATAACCTCTTTGTCATCTTTGCACCCATCACATCTGTACTTGATAATACATATGAATTACTGACTGTGGTGATGTAGATGGCATCACCGGGAGAGAATGTAACAGACAGTGCTGCACAAACAGATGCCGATATGTTCTCATCTTGTGGTCCTGATTGCGAGGCTCGTTTTGAGGTGAAACTTCGAGACTTCCGTGCACGTATCGAGCGCGAACTGAACGATCAGATGCAAGTGGCAATGAGAAAGTTAGAGGATCGGGTTTGTGCTACTGGTTGTCCACATTATTTGTGCAACATTTCCTCAGTGGTATTTTTTGGCTGTCTTATAGTGCATGAAGAAGTCTACTAGTAATGCCATGTTTTACTGTGACAGATGCGCAAAGAGTCGGAAGAGGATAAACAGCGAGCTGTTGCTCATGCTGTTGCCACACGAATTCATAATGTAGAGCTGGCATGTCAGAAGGCTGACAAGCAATGTCATGATGAGTTTGAAGCTGAGCGAACACACCTGAACCAAGCACACGCGGCAGAAATATCGGCAGTCAAAAAGAAACAATGGGTAAGTATGTTGTGATGACATTTGTCTACATTCTTTTGTAATGCTTGCCATCACAATGGGTAACTATGTAGTGGTGACATTTGCCCACACCTGCTATATCCTAGTTATAGCAGGTGATGTCAGTTATGGAATCAAGAGTGTTCTTTTGTAATCGATGTCATTTGAGTGGTGGGCAGGAAACAAGACTTGTACTACTTTGGCTGCCAAGGCAAAAATTAAGTTTTCTGATTTGTATGTTTTAGTGCTACAACTGTGAGTCGGAAGCAATGTACCACTGCTGTTGGAACACCAGTTACTGCTCTATCAAGTGCCAGCAGGAGCACTGGCACCGCGAACATAAACGAGTTTGTCGTCGTAAGCGTACATAATCATTTGTCGGTTGTCTCTATATACATTCAGTGTACTGTGTAAGTCGACATTACACTCTGTACACATTGTTATGTGCTAACAGCATCATCATCATATTATTATTATTATTAAGCGCCTCACTTTACTTTAGTAAAAGAGGCGCTTATTGAGATGGCTGTGTCGTGACGTCGTTGGTCGTTGGTTGGTTGGTTGGTTGGTTGTCACGCGCATGCACTGTGGCCAAACGGTGCATCCTAGGCCTATAGTTACTATGGAACACTAATAGGAACCCCTACCCCAGGAATTCAATGGTACAAATTTCAACCCCCTAGGGTGACCCCTAACCGGGGAATGGGCCCCCCGTGAGGCGCTTTTTGTCAAATTACTTTGACCTCTTGTTATTATTATTATTATTATAAGTATGAAGGTTAAAGTGACATTGTCACAAGAAACTGTTTCACACTTGTTGGTATTACTGTCTCACATGACATGAACTGGCAAACATACAGTGACACAATAATATCCAAAGCTTCTACATTTAGTAGGCTGCATGTGCTGCAAGTAGCAATCAACTATTGCTCCATTGTTTGGCATCACAGTCTAATCAAGGCTCAGGCTGAATGACTGGGGGTCGTTTGGTGTGAGCACTTCGCATATTTATCTATCAGTAATTGGTATGCCTTGTGTGGTCGCACTTGTCTTTGCTCAGTTCATCTCTCTTTACAACTGTCGACAACACCTGAGCAAAGAGTTTTTCAGTTCTGTCGTTGAGCCATCTCCTGCAGCTTTCCAATTACTTCCTGCACCTGGAGATTCCAGTGTTGCCTCCAGACTGTGTGCTCCATTTGTATACCCATATCAACAGTGGTACAATTGACCTCACAGTAGCTGGTACTGAGTCCTATGCCAGCACTGGGTACTGAGTACCGGCTGATGTCATTCACATACCGGCTGGTCGGTATAAAAGAAATGGTATATCATTTACATTGATTGTTCATTCTGCTGTTGTTCCGACACCCGTTTTGTGAATTGTGAAGCCTACAGTTTCGACACCTCAAATAAAGTCGTGTGACCAGCAATGCGCTAAAACTCAAATATGGCCATTGAAATAGCCTACAAAAATTTCTGAGTATCACCTTTCCCTGCCTGTCCAGCACCAAATGCAAGGAGATTATGCATTGATTATGGATGGGGCAAAGGAAGTGGAGAAGCGAGTGCTACCTGGTCATTCCGTATGCAGTCATCCCACAATGCGCACTGCACATTTCATGTCACTCGTACATTACAGCTTACTAAATCACTATAACTGGTGTAAAAACCTATTGTTACTGATATTGTTTTAATCATGCACATTGTCATTTTTATTGTTGACTGTTTAATAAATCTAGCCTGTGTGTGTTACTGAAACAATAAACTTATTGTAAAAATGCTTCAGGGGTGCTGTACAGAAAGTACTGTCATGTGTCTGAATGAGTTATTAGTTATCTGTGTCTGTTAATCTAGTCCTGTTTTAGTGACCATTGTAGTAATTGTATATTTGCCGTTATGTTGTTGTTTCTTGTTATAATTGTATATACTGTTGAGATGTGTTTGCTGTAAAGAAGTTCGCACGATAACTACACGGTGAGGCATAATTACCGGACCCCTAGCTTTGAACGGCATAACTTAGTCAGTATACAGTTTATTAACATTAAAATTTCAGGCACTATAGCCGATGGAATGCTGAGTCTGCAAATATAAAAATAATGTCTTTTGATTAAATGTTCTTTGCTAGCAGCAGTTTAAAGAGATATCAGTAGAAGTGCTGCTCGATCGCTATAGTCGGACGCCCTACCATTACCCACGTCCAAGGTAGGTCATTTACTCCCAGTCAAGTGTCACCTGCCCCCAGTTAAATGCCCCTCCCGTCCACTTTCCCCTTGGTTAAGGCCCAGGGATAAATGACTACCTTTGGTGTGGCGTAATGGTAGGGCATCGGACTATAGCAATTGAGCAGCATTTCTACTGATTTCCCTTTAAACTGCTGCTAGCAAAGAATAGTTAATTAAAAGACAAATTATTTTCAGATTTGTAGACTTAGCATTTCCTCGGATATAGTGCCTGAAATTTTCATGTAAATAATCTGTATACTGACTAAGTTATGCTGTTTAAAGCTAGGGTGTCCGGTAAATGTGCCTCGCCGTGTATATGCCTCGGTATGCTTGAAACGTACCTCTCCCTAGCGACAAACGGCGAGGTGTTGTTTTAGGTTGCATATGTGTGTAACTGTGGAATGTGTAACGATGCAATGTTACGGGAAACCACTACAGCTGTTGTCTTGAAACTTTCGTAATGGTCAGGCATTGGATCTGAAATCATGGCGTTAACTTCACCAGGTGGCAGCACCTTGCAGTAGGCTGCAGGGTGAGTTGTAGTAAGCATAAAGGTTTGCTGTGTGTGACATTACGTGTTGTATTAACCCTTTAATGGGTACTGGGAGGCCATTGATGGGTGGGCTGTTACATTTGGTACAGCGAGGGGGAGCTAGGCAGGGCTGCAGTCCACCCCAGCCCCTTCGCTGTACCAAATGTAACAGCCCACCTATCAATGGCCAGCGTACCAATCACTGTATTGCTGTATAATGGTCGGATGTGCTGCGGTTTTAATGTGCTCGTTAAAGGGTTAACTGTATCATTAGCAGTATAACAGTTTATCTGTTGCCCGTGTTGTCAAATAAGCACTACTGCATCTCAGTAATGCAACAGCCGATCTCAGCCCACCGTGGCATTGTGCAGTTACGCATGTTGTTGGCATATTGTCATATAATTTCTTGAAATTTGCATCAGCTTGTACACACAACAATTTGTAGCAGACATGTACGTGATAGTAAAAGCCTAAAAACTAGACGTAGAAACATTCCACACACAGTTATGTATACGACTTCTAGTTAGGTTACTGAGAGAAATCTTATTACACGAGTCATTAAAACCAGAAAAACCAGTTAACGTCAAATAAAATCTTGATCAGTGGAATAGTGTTTAAACCGTGTTTGCAGTTAGAATGCAATATGAAATAACTAAAGCTCTGTGACAATAATAGTCTGCCATGCTGGGTTGTCATTGGTCATGTGCACTGCCAAAACCTGTACTGTCACGTACAGACATGCCCGTGTTTTCAAGCAGATCCACACTGGTGAGAGCTGGTTGTAAGTTTGAATACGGGAAACAGATACCCATTATGATAAGAGTGATGATGGCATTTTAGACATTTATAATGGAAATCGTATGAGATGTCTGCTGTGCCGAGTACCATTGTCTCATGACTGTGCTGTGACTGTGTCTAGTTGCAAATACCGATTTAACATTTTCAGTTGTAGTAATGGAATATGTGCAGACTAATTCCGTTATGCTACTCGTTAATGATTTTCTGATGTTGAATATTGTAGTACTAAGGCATTGTCCATAAAAACTGGGCTACTTTTGTTATTACGATAACTGACAATGGCAGATTACATGTAATTTGAATAATTGATTTCACAGTCACAACTGGGAATTCTTGCTTGAAATGTCGCATACGCACACACTCGTATGTATAAATATATATATATGTAAAATTCATCACCTCACCTAAATTATGTCATTGCACTACCATACTAGGAGTATCAGTATTATGATTGGATTTTAACTATAGTAAAGATTCCAATAATAATTCACAAACAGCATAAAACGGAAAGGGACAATGCAATCGTGCATAAAGAGTGTATTTTTCATTCCACTAACCAGCTGTGTTCACATCGTCATCATCAGATTGCGTAGACAGCGAAGGTCCGTTGCGTCAACCCAGTGTGTCCATGACGTCGAGCCTTGGACCATTCAGCACGGATGCCGAAGGGTGTACCATCGGCGATCTGCTCTATCCACGAGTAGCATGGACGACATGGGTGAAGAACCAGTAGCTACTGTTGCAGCCTGTGATAATGCGCAGTGAGCTGGTATGCATAGGTCAAGTTTGACGACGTGGCCACATTAGTGAGTTGCGCCTCCTGGTGATGATGTCCAAAATACAGGCAAGGTTGGCAACAACGAGGACCTCAGTATTTATGACGAAGTCGTGCCAATGTATCCCACGAATCATACGCTGGCATCGCATGTGGAATGCCTCAAGTTTCCGTAAATCTTCCTACAATAGTGTCCAGGCTTCCAAACTACAGCAAAATAGATAGTATGCAGGTCTGGTATAGGTGCAGTTTCGTCTGCAGCTGAAGCTGGGGCTGTTGCCAAACTCTGCTCATGAAGTGCATGGCAGTGAAGGCAATGCCAATCAGTCTGAGGATATCCGGCTGACACCTGCCGGTAGTGGACTGAATTGAGCCTGGATACGTAAACTGTGTTATTCCTTCCACACTGACACCCCCAACTGATAGGTTAGATATTGGTTCGCCTAGACCCAGGTTTTGGGCTTTCGTCTTCTGCCAGGATACATGCAGGCCCAATTGTGCCGCCGTTGATTGGAATGCCTCCAAAGTGTTCGCGGCTGACCAAATGTCAGTGTACTGAACATATTTTCGCATTGTATTATTAATATAATTTAAATTTTATGTCTTGCAGGATTCAGTTGTAGCAATAAAAAAGTTGTTCAAATCAGTCTACAGTTAACAAAGTTATCGTAAACACAAAATCACCCAGTTTTATATGGGAGACTTCTAAGTATTGGGAGCTGTAGTAGTTTTATGTTAGACTGATCTGTTTTGCGACTGGATATCTTAAGAGGATCTTATGGTTTTCTTGTGTTTGAATTTTTGGTGTTTACATTTTTGGTGTTTACCTTGGTTTTTGTAAGTCTCTCGGTACCATAGAAAAGCATTTGGTTAGAAGGACCCCAGAGGATCTCTTGTAAGTATAGATTAGTGATTATGCCACAAAGCCAGGTGAAAATACATAATTTTAACATTTCTGTTGTATTTTGATGTTATTGCTTTGTTCATTTGTTGTAACTCTCTAATCAGCTGAGAGTGTTGAAAGTATCGTTAAAGATCGACCATCTTATTATCTGAGTGAGTTCGTGTCAGTTTTTTTGTTATTTGATATAAATGTGCTAATATGCTGTACAGCATTGTTGTTGATAACTAAAGAGCTAACTACTGCCTGCCCATGATCCTTTGGTGCCTCCACAGCAGTATGTATATAATGGACTTGCCCGCCATGCAGATGAGTTGGTGTTGGCACAGGACAGACCTTGAGACAATGGGACATGGTGAAAACATTCTGCCTCCACTGCAGGCTATGCTGTGCATTAGAGGTGGGTCGATATATCAAACGTCGATATATGGGTATAGTATCTTATCGGCACTTTAGATATCGTTTTTTTCAATGTATCGATATCGCATCGGTGGCAAGTAAAATATCGGTAATTTTCTGATATTTTGTCATACCTTTTCCGACTTTTAAATGTTAATTAAAAGACAGACAGTTATATAAGTAAAATTGAATATCTTATTTGGCAGTGTGATACGTCGTTACACCTCGTTACATCTCTAGTAGTTTGAAAGAGAAGTTAAGGAATAACATTGATGTCATTGACTACTTTGCTGCCAATAATGAAATATATGAGTAGGCCATCGATATTGCAGATATTTTGGGTCAGAAATATCAATATCGTATCGATACCAGCCATGGTGATATCGGCCCACCTCTACTGTGTGTAGCCTGTGGAGGCATAGAATAATGGTATTTGTATCGAAGGTGTATGTATTTTAAAGCCAGTGCATGTATGTTGTAAATACAATTTTCAATGATTGGCAAATATACATCATTTAATGGTTATTTACAACTGTATAGAAGTCTGTACTTGTTACAAGTTGTATATTGTAAATATTTTGTCACGATTTTATATTGCTGCATTATGCAGTGGTACATCCGGTCATTGGGAGCACTACTTGTAGTACTAGGATGTGTATACTTGGCCGTTTTTGCCAGGGTCTCATATTAACGATTAATTCATGAAATTAATATCATGATTATTAAAATTCTGTTAATGGCACATCATTAACGCTCATCTTTTTTTGATGGTAAGTGAAGAAAAGCATTTTCCTGAATTAGTATGCTTCCCAGATTGTTCTGTATTTGTGTAATTTGTGCTTGTGCAAAAACTATTATATTATATATAAACAATAAATTGCTTGAAATTCAATTAAGTGAAACGGTCTGAAGTGGTTTCTGTCAAATATTAACTGATCGCCATACATAGACAGTGGAATGAATGTACAGTCTGTTCAGCTGGTATGACTGTGTTGTTGTTTTATTGCACTTGTAAAGTCGAGTCATTGAGTCGAGTCTAATATCAGATTATACTGACACCTAGCACACCACGCAGCAATGACTGCTGGATACCATTGAGCTGTCGCTGTGTGCTCTGCCGGCGGGTGGTGGCCACTGCTGCTGCTGCTGACTAGTGCAAGCTGTCTACACGGCTACATGACTTGTAATGTTGTTGAGCGCCACCATAGTCACTGTCTATGGTGGCGCTGGGTGGTGGCCACTGCTGCTGCTGCTGACTAGTGCAAGCTGTCTACACGGCTACATGACTTGTAATGTTGTTGAGCGCCACCATAGTCACTGTCATCACTATAATATAGTTGTTGTTGCTGTATACGATTTCCGCGATGGATGTGCGCTACAAGCTGTATTGTGACTTCAGAGATGCGTATGTAGCGGTGCATTCAAGTCTCAAGGCCAATCAGATCAGCATTAACAAGCTTCCATTTGCCGTGTATGCGGACGTCCGCAAGGGGGGATGTCCTGATGCGGACAAGGGGGGGGGGTCAATTTTTGCGGACGTCCTTTATGGATGACCCCTAACGAGTTGTGATTCGGACAGTTGGCCGCATGACTCGCACGACTAGTCATGGGTCATAGTATGAGACACGTTGAGTCATTAAGGTCCAAATGACATTACAAAATCTGTTGCTTAGTCCTTGTTGTGCAGTGTTCATTAATCACCACCACACACTGCAAAGTTAGATAAGAGTTAGATGTGAAAAATAAAGATTTATACTTTGACGAACAGTCAGTAGCTATACCATTGATATTACACCTGCAACAACTAGGGATGTGCGGAATAGTTTTATTTTGGTTCGGTTTTTTAAAAATTTGGTTTTGTGAAGAAAAAAAACTTGGATTCGGTTCAAAAAACGCGGTTTGGTTCAGATATTACATGCATCTAATATTACAGTGACAGTGGATGACATAACTTTGACGTCACTCACAACAACGACAGCAAGTAAATCACGTAGTTGCATTCTAAAATCTATTTGCTAAACTCTGTTGTGGTTGTGTTTTAAAACGTTCTTTGTCTGCACATTTAATGCAAGTAAAGTTACTTTTATTCACTTTTTATTTAAATGGCAGATTGCATGCAGTTTCTGTCGTAAAACCATCTGGACGGTTTGGTTTTTTAAAACCGAATTTCGGTTTTCTGCACATCCCTAGCAACAACTCCACCACAGCATGCAATATTGTCATATTTTATCAATAATTAATATCGTGAATATAGCACACAATTTTTCCCAACAAATGTACGTAATGCTGGTTAAGCATTTTTATTTCACCGCTGTTTATGTAAACATATCACACCTAATAAAGTGCGTCGGTCTACTGTAGGAGGCGCATTAGAAATGTTACCGTTACCGTTAAGTTATCCACAAAAACAAAAGCTAAGCAACTTAGCACATTGAGTCTACGCAGCAACATAGTGTAGTTGTTTTTCTTCGCATACACAAGACCATGAATAAGTCACTGTTGAGTGATGTCATCATGTCTTACAATTGAATAAGTCTCAGTGCTCCAGTAAATTAACATACAGTGTGTCTCAAAAAAAAACCGGACCCCTGTTTAATATGACAACTTCACCAAGTCACAACATTTACTTATTATTTTTGGTAGAGAAGAGACAATATTCAAATGTCAATTAACTATGGTAAAAAGTTTTTAAATTGAATTAGAACCAGCTGCACGGTTTACACGACAACAGTGGCGACTTGACACAACTGAAAAGTGGATTTCTGGGCTGCCTATGAACATCGACAGGGCAATAAACAAGTGGGAAAATGTGGACCGGTGTCAAGGCTGAAAGACAGCACTTTGAACACTTGTAACACTGAACACTGCACAGTGTTAACTTTTACCTTCATCACACGGTGTTGTAACGGCGATACCTCAAGTTAATGGGAGAAGGCAAACTTAACCCTCTCACCACACCCACACCCCTTAACCAACAGTCACCAAATATAGCATACGTGATTACGTCCACCATATCTCCCACAGGCCACATTTGGTAAACATCGCCCCAGGGGTTCTCCCCATATAGCCAAAGTTGCCACTCAATTTTTTCTTTTCCACGGACCTAGAGCTTAGGCCGTTGAACCGATTTTGACATGCGATACACCAACAGACGCGTATTCATGCAGGGTAGTGACTTTTGGGTTGAACACAGTATTTTCACATCGTCACTCTCGAAACTCCCAAAAAACACTTTTGGGCACATATAATGGAAAGCCTATGGGAAATACATATACGCATAAGTTCATGATGCATAGAGATAACGATACTGAAATTTGGCGCGCTGTTTGAGCTTGCAAAGTACATGGAGCAGACATAAAAGTTCGGGGTGCGGGGTTTGCCAGGGGGCTAGTAGCCCCCACATTAAGTTTTGGGACCCCCTCTTTATCTCGGAAACTGACAGAGCTAGGAAGTTGCAATTTGGCACACTTGTAGGCATTTACGAGTACTAGGGCTCTATATAAAAATGTTTGCTAGGGGGCGTCTGGGAGATCAACAGTGACCAATTTTTATTTTGGATCCCCTGCATATCTCTGAAACTAATATAAGAACTAGGAAGTTGAAAGTAGGTGTGCTGCTAGGCATTTGCAGGTACTATAGCTCCATGTAAAAATTTGTCCACTAGGGGGCATCTAGGGAGATCAGCAGCCCCCACTTTTATTGTGGACCCCCCTGTATATACGAATCTAATCAACCTAGGAAGTCGAGATATGGTGTGCTGGTTGGAATTAACAGAGTCTACGGCTACATGTATAAATTTTTATGCTATGGGAGTCTACGGTATAAGGAACCCCTACTTTTTTAATTTTTGAACTCCCATATCACGAAATTAATCGAGCAAGGAATTGAAATTTGGTACGCTGGTGGATGAGTCGGCCTATAGGGCCTAGGTAGACAATCTAGGGTAGCAACGACCGACCACCTCACGATAGCGAATTGCTGATTATATAACAGTGACGGAGTCGGCGAGAACACATGGTCAACTTTTTCCAAAAATGGTAATAAAACAGCAAAAATTAATGTTAAGAACTTCCATGGAAGTTTAACTACTGTTGTAAGGGCTCAGAATGACACCTTTAAAACACCAAATATCAACTGATACCATTTTCAATAACAATAGGTGATTATACCTATTGCAGCAATCGACACTTCAGCGATTTGCTGCTAAGTATAATCACCTTTTTTATTGAAAATGGCATCAGTTGATATTTGCTGTTTTAGAGGTGTCATTCTGAGCCATTACAACAGTAGTTAAACTTCCATGGAAGTTTTTAACATTAATAAGGAAGCATAACTGTGGAGTGATGTGTAGTTAAGGATTGCTATGGCAACTGCTGTAAAAACGACTGTCTTCTAACGTTGAGGTTTAATTAAAAATATTGAACACAGATGATCTCTGAAATTTTATTTAAATTAAAGAACTTTTGATCAAGTTATGGCAAAATAATTATCATATTGGTCTAGTCTTTTTAGATACAATCTCTGCTGTTTCAGGTGTGTCAAGTGGCTACTGTTGTTACGGAAACCGCAGAGCTGGTTCCAAGCCAATTTAAAAAAATTTTATGCTGTCAACTGAGAATTGAATAAGGTCTACCAAAAATAATGAGTAAACGTTGTGAATTGGTGAAGTTATGTTATTAATCGTAGGAGTCTGGCTTTTTGAGACACAGTGTATAAGCAGCCAGTACAGTGTCAACAGAAGTTAAGTAAATCCAATAATTTTTATCCAAGAAAATGACTGTGGATACACATGGATATCTGCAACATGGCTCAGTTAGCAAGCACAATATCAAAAGTTTTTGGATACTGAGTATAGTACTCTGAAGTCTGAACCAAGTATCACCAGTGCTGTTTCTCAAGAACTGTGTCTCAGAAAAATGACTGCAGTTGCTTCTGTCATAAGCTACACATAACATTTGTCTTTAAGGCACAGCATCTAACAATAACTGGTCACACCAATAAAGACCAGCAACAATTAGAACTACACTACACATGTATCACAATTATACAAGTATGCACATAACAAAACTAAATATATACAGCACATTCTACAAAGATTTGACCACTAAATGCTAATAAAAGGCATTTCCGATAGGAAAGCAGTGCATCAACTGCAATAGAGCACAAAACAAACAAATGGAATGCTCAATCTACGGTCCTCATTACTGCTACATCATCACAGGTTTACACGTACCAATAAAGGTAAAGGCACACCAAACACCATCATCTTAAACCAACCACACATTTTGGAATGTAAACTCAATCAAAAATGTTGCATCAGTGATAAAACACTGCCATGTCACGACCAAGTCACAAAACCACACGCTTAGCACTGAGTAAAGCACTCACTCACTGCTGCGCTTGACCAGCTGAGGGTCGTAGCGTCCTCCACATCGAACGATCCTGGCCCGCGATCCAGGCAGCACCAACAGATAGGCCAACGTCTTCTTCCACTTGCTGCAGCC
>Ga0209149_1000273_pt1 | contig 20467 bp, 13 predicted proteins | sample WorMetTyACAVOLI2_FD_187423 | JGI IMG/M metagenome (GOLD analysis project Ga0209149, IMG submission 187423) | Marine gutless worms symbiont microbial communities from Max Planck institute for Marine Microbiology, Germany - Olavius algarvensis... ... | reverse complement strand
GGCAAGTTAATAAATTTCTCTCTCTCTCTCTCTGTTCCAGGACCGATCTCTTTGATCGTCAATTAGTGTCATCTCACGCCATGCACATGTCACGTGACACGCCTACAGGTATACAATACTGAAGGGGGGCGGCAGTCTCGCACATTAGGTTTCTGTCCGCACGAAATATCAGCGTGGATAACTGCCAACCGGCTGCAGCTGAAGTTCCGGGCTGGTGCGCGTCATCCACGACGTCAGCAGATCTCGACCGAATCTGTTGAAGACTCTGTTCGTATCTGCGATATCTTGCAATCATCAGTCACTGCTGTTCGTAATCTACGTCAACGCCGCGGCGACGTCACATACATAGGACTTGTCATCAAAACCGTCAGTGCGTGTTTCTTGGCATGGCATTGCGCCTGATTTGCTCTGTAGAGCGGTCTCTTCCTCATCACGCCTTGCTAACGCTGTAGGCCTGCGTGCACTATGGCATCACTCATCAGCAAACTTGACTACTGCAACTCGGCTCTTGCAGGTACTTTTGGATTCCTGCAGAACCGGTTGCCGTCAGTGCTCACTGAAGCCGTTCGGCTCGTCTACTTATGCTGGACGTCAGAGGGTGTAGCTCCACTGCTTCGGGAGCTCCACTGGTTACGCGTCTCGGAGCGTATTAAGTTCCGGTGCGCGTGCTGACGTAAGACTACGTGCACGGCAGACCGCTTACCTGGTATACGTACGACCGACATCAGAGGTAGTCGCTCGTCGTCGTCTGCGCTCTGCCGACATCACGACGCTGCAGATCATCAGATGCCATCGTCAGGTCGTGCAACGTTGACGACCGCGCATTTCCGGCGGCTGTGTCTTGAGCATGGAACAGTTTGCCGTCCAGACGACAACCGTCACATAATGCCCATAGCTTGTCATTTACTCTGTTATAAGTCACCTGCACAGAATTCAGAAGACAACTGAAAACATTCATGTTTCAGACGGACTGCGGCGCATCGTGACTTTTTTGATTATTGCGCCTTATAAATACTCTTATTCTAACTTACTTACTTACTTATAACTTTATAACGCGATCAGGGTGTTCAGTCAATCCTACAGTTGGATACGATCAGCAAGTAATAAATTAATAATACAGCGGTTACCAGTCACATTCATCTATTCTATTGGCATACTACATATCTACACACCGAGTTGATGTAACTTTCACACAACTGTAAAATACGTATAAACATTTAAATGACTGTTGTAATTGGAACTGCAGTAACAGAAATGCTAACTATAGTGTTGCGCATTTATGGACGCCACGAGTGGCCCTAAGCCCCATCACACGCATAAATTTCACGGGGAAAATTTTTTTACGGGGGAAGAAACATGGGACACCGGTGCACGGTGTCGGTCGTTCCGCGGCCGCTAGGTGACCGTTGCGTCTGCTAGCATAAGTTGCACTGGGGAAGTTTTTTACGGGGGGAGAGACATCTAGGACACCCGTGGAGGCGACCGCTCCACGGCCGTTGCGGCCGAAGCGACAGGCAAACGAACAGACAGACAGACAAACAAACCGAAGGACATCGTTATCGTGTAAAACACCGTTGCGGCGGTTAATGGAAGACATGTAAATTTCTATTTAAAATCGAGCAGTCGGATGACATATGCATCTAGGAAAAGTAGAGTATGTAAAGTTATGTATATGAACAGCATCATAATTTAGGCGCATCGAACGACGGCAAAGAGGCAACGAGATCCCTTCAGTAAACCCATGGGAAAGCTTAATGAAACTCAGATTTTAAAAAATAACTGCTGACGAGTGTATTCCAATCGTACAACGAATTGAACGAAAGGCAGCTGAGCCTACGTGTGTGGTTTGTGGAGGCATCTAAGCCGACGTCGATTGTTATGTTTATTGCTCAGTGTCTGCGATGAATAGGTGCAATTTCAGTTCACTTCTGCTGTTCAGTGAGGCGAGCGATGTGACTGTCTGATGTTATGGGGCGCTGTGCCTATCGTGCAATGTGACGTGACGGTACTGGCTTTGATGTTGACTCGTTGACGTAACCTTCAACTCCGTGATATCGGCCTGAACACTGTACCTCGAATCTTGAGGTTTCGTATTAATCGTATTAAGAGTCAAGCAGCTCGACACCTTCCTGCTGCCGCCCGCCACACGCTTGTCACCATTCCGTCGCAATCCAGCTATCAAAGCTAATCCCCCAAACGTTCACATCGCGGTGTAAAGTTAGCAGGTTTGTGCAAATATAGTAGATCTACTATATTTGGTTTGTGGTCTGTTGCTGGTCGCAAGCCCTGCGGCGAGCAGCTGATCTGACGCCAGCGTGTCACGCACGCTCACGAGTCACGACGGGCCATAGACGTGTTCTTGCAAATGATCATGACGACCTCGAATTCTCTCTCCAGTTGCCACATATAGTACGTGTTGGCCGACTGACCGTTAGCGACTGACAGTTAGGGGCACAGCCGGCTGAAACGAATTAAACCAGCAATTCCAGATCCCAGAATTCCCAACAAAAGATTAAAGCCAATTAAAGTCGCCTCTATTTAACTTGCGCTATTAGCACATCAGTGCAATCTGACTATAGCTCGGAATTTAATGTCATCATTTCATCAAAAAACAAAGGCGCGAATGTATCCAATAATAATTGTAAACTCAGATTGGTGTCCTCTACGACGCGGTTGTGTTTCAAAAAAGTGTTCCGGATATTCCGACTCACTGTGGGGGTCGGACCGGTCACTTCTACGTACACTGCGAGATCCGGAACAGTTAGCCCTGCTGTCGCACAGAAACCGCGCGATGCTTCGTGTCTGTCAGTAGCTTCAATAATACAACACATCGAGCGCAAGTTCCGCTTTTCTATTCTCTCTCTTCGTCGTGGTCATCCATGCGTACGTGTGTATTTACCGTGGAGTCAAAAACTGACGTGTATCGACCATACGATATAAACAGACAAATTTCAGGTAATTCAAGATCATCGAAACTAGTATCAATTGAAAGCTCGTATGCCACTTCCTATTGGTCTTTCGTTGTAACTATATACCTGTCTTCTATGATCTATCGTTTCATAGATATAACAATTTATTAGTAAAAAAGCTCCGTTTTTCGCCGTATTTACCCACCTCAGTCTCGTTTGAAGCTCTCGCAAGGGGATTCGCCTGGGACCTAAAAGTTGGCACCAAATAAACTGGACTCCCTTGGCTAGCTGACAGTGAAAACTGCATGATCCTACGGTCACTGGTTTTGAGTCAGTACCAGCGTGTGACGGACGGACACGCCACCCATGTCTAAGTCGCGCTCATAGCATAGCTGAGCGCGACAAAGTTACGTGCTGGCAAAGTCGGTGCGCGCCAATACTGGCGTCTTTTGCGTATAGGCCAGCGCGGCGGTATGGTATGGCGCCGCATGGTGTCCGTCCGTTTGGCGTATAATGCCGCGTCCACACGCGCGTTTTGCGGTTTATCAGCGGCATGTACAAACTTTCAACCTGCGACTGACAGACGCCGCGCCGTGAACCCGATCCTGCCGCGAGCTGCTCTGCTCTGCGCTGCTCTGCTCCACGCTTTCCTCCGTCAGCTGATTTCACGGAGCGACCTTGTTTCGGTGTGTTGACTCGTGCCATCGTAACTCAACTAAAGCGCCGACGTGCTGTTTTCCTTCTGTGCTGCCGGCATTCCAGTACTCGATAACTAGACGGCTTGCGCGTACTCTACGGCTCTGTCGGTATTCAATCATCTGCTGTTCGTGCTACTGAAGTTGGGTTGCGAGCGTCGGGTGTGCATTTGTGGCGTCTGCTAGCGTGCATGCCACCAACAGAGTCCTATGCCTAACGGTTGTTTGTTCTTCGTGTCTGCGTGAAGACTGCGTCGGATTATCATATGTAGACAAGTCACTGAACAGATGAACGGAGTTCTTTGGGTATCTAAATGGTGAAAAATTAGTAAATTGTCGTCTACCATGATGTTGAGCTGGAGATGGCGCGTCTTTGTGTTCGTCTGCCTGCAAGTCGTCTGCTGTTTCCAGTGCATCGACTGTCGACGTCATCATCGACGTCATCGTCGTCAGTATCAGCAACAGCAGCAGTATTACGATAGAAGGTACAACCGCATCGATGTGCCGACGACAACCACCACCAAGCCCGACACGCAGCTTGGTGAAGGCATGTGAGTATAGCCAACCATTATAAATGTCAGAGACGCATTCGAGGGAACTTTTGGGATCTCGTTCAATTTTTAAGCGCCTCACTTTACTTTAGCAAAAGAGGCGCTTATTGAGATAGGCTGTGTCGTGACGTCGTTGGTCGTTGGTTGGTTGTCACGCGCGTGCACTGTGGCCAAACGGTGCATCCTAGGCCTATAGTTACTACGGAACACTAATAGGAAACCCTACCCCAGTAATTCAATGTTACAAATTTCGACCCATAACCGGGGAATTGGCCCCCCCGTGAGGCGCTTGTTGTCAAATTACTTTGACCTCTTGTTAACAGAACAAATAGTTCATCTGTTGCTGAGACAGCTCATATTGGTGAATAAAGCTGATCATTGGCAAGTCTTGCGTATCGGCACTCTAGTGCAATCTGCCGATACTCGAGACTTGCCGATACCCAGTAAGTAAGAATTAAGAAATCTTAGTATTAGCCTACACTGTGCTGGTATATGTTCAGACGAAGGCAAATTATCTTAATAAAATGTAATAACCGTTGCGAATATCTTCGTGAGTTTTTTCACAACAGACGGACTATCAGGTGGTATAAATAGATTCGTGAAAAAAATTTGCTGTTTTTCTTTAAAAGAAATATACAGCATAGATAATGTACGAAGTCAATTAAAACGGTCATGACGTCATATGTGAGCAAGTCGTATTAAACCGGAAGTATTGTTATTGTTATACGATGCTGCGCGCAACCTGTTAGCGATAGCTTTCTAATCTTCGTGTGCATGAATTACACCAGTATAGACTTTGCGATCGTAGTTCATGGACCGCGACCAGAAGTGCTAACAGTAATTATAAGTACTTCGACGGACTCCGAGTGATCACCCTCAGAACTTTCCCACAATGGCAACATACTACATGTAGGGCGGGCCCATGGACGGCACATTCAAGCGGAGTGGCGTCGTGTGGACGGTGGTCAAATTTTGACCATCATTCAGCTTTTACCGAGTATCGGAACTGGCTTTACCGTTTGCACGGGTACGTAGGCCTATGTCCACCATTAATTTTTCTGGAGGTTGTGTGCGAGAGGTAAGCGGACAGAGGACTTCGATCCGCAGAGGTGTGAATATTCACGTACGGTCCGCAGACAGTGGAAAATTTTGCGAACTGATATATAGCCAAAATTTTTAGCGCGCAGCTGTCATTTACCTTTCGTTGATTCACTGTTATGTTTTTGCGGCTGAAGCAAATCATATTTATACTAACGATCGTGAAAAAGTACAGTAAAGTGGGAAAACTTGTATTTTCGTCCGAGAATTGTACAGCATGAACAGCAGTCATTGACATGGGTCCTGTCCATTGAGAAATACATGTACATTGTCGTTGCTACTACACAGTTAGTTAAAAGTTACGTAATGTAAGGACTGACGACAGATCTTAGAGACGCTCTCGTAGCAATACATTCAGGGTTCAAGCCGCCGACCCGTTAACGGTGAATAGTAAATAAAATAGAAATGCCGGATGGCAGAGGACCGACGTTTTGATAGTACCGCGTACCTCTACGGTATGCTCTCGCACCTGCCAAATGATGCTTATATATTTATTATGAATATCGTACAATAGTACACATAAGAAATGAGAATAAAAAAAAAAGACTAAGAAGTACACAAGTCCTCAATAATAAAGTCAATATCCTCACTAGCTAAAACAGGCAATTCAGCAAATCTGCTTTTAACCTTCAGCAGATCACACTGTATAACGCACTAACGCCATTGTATATACGCGAGTGTAACCTAATTTCCCCCGGTGCTTGCACGTTGGCGCCAATCAGTAACTGGACGAATTCAAACGACCTCAGTTCATTCATTCACAGGTCGATAGCACTCAGTTCGGTTCTGCCACTAGGCCTACTAGTCCGCTAGCTAATTGCAGGTGTGACTCTGCGTCGTCGTTCAAGCACTACGCAGATCAGAGTGCAGCCGACTTTCTTACTCCTCAGGCTGTCTTCTTTTTGTGTGCGTGGTCAGGTTCATTTGCAGTCAATTGACAGGCACGTGATGCGATAGACCATGTCGTGATGGTACCGGTCCGCAATCCCCTCATAGGTGGAATGGGGTCAGGAGTACGGGTCAGTGCCAGTTTTCGCATTGATTCCATTTATGTTGCACTCTTGGGGCCAAATTTTCACTTTGCGATGACGATGCCCTCTGACGCCGCATTCTCATTTTCTTTCTCATTCTTTCTCACTTAATTTAACTTTGAAGCAAAACAGATGAGTGATTAGCAGTTTCATGTACATGTACACGCGAGTCCGACTAAAGGTGAAACAAGAACTTAGCTATCGCAAACAGATCGCGCGTCATGCAGCTGCGCACACAATACGGTGAGGGCATCTATAGGCCTAAATATTACACCGTAACATTGAAATCTAGGTTAAGGGTCACTCAAGGTCACTGGAAACGGAACCATTGGATAGATCATACACGACTTACTATTAGTCGAGTTATTTGACGTTGAATAATATCGTGACCTTGAAATGTGGCTTAGGTCACTCGAGGTCATTGAAACTGGTGTCATTCGAAAGCTTGGGTTCGGTTTCCTATTCGCCCTCTATAGTAACTATGGCCGTATGTAGCCGTTTGTGAGATATTTAGCGTCAAAGAGTCGTGTGACCTTGAAAACAGGGTTAGGGTTCGTTCGAGGTCATAGAAATGGCACCATTTGATAGATCGCATACGAGTTCCTATTCGCCTTCCATAGTGACTATGGCGCTATGTTGTATCGTCTGCGAGATATAGCGATTGGTAGAAAATCGCGAAATTTTTATACCTACCTGTATTTATCGTCCCAGAAGGGGGTGACCCCGTGGGAATTTCGTGAAGATGTTTGATGCTGATAAAACTAGAATGATTGTGAAAAAAACTATGACAATATGTTAAGCCGTTTTCATCTAATCCCGGAACGTCACGGACAGACGGACGGACGGACGGACAGAATTGCTATATTAATATCGCGCGTCAGTGTGCTGACGCGCGATAAAAATTGAAAATGCAGAAGCAGCACTGATAGAATAACACACCGAAGTATGAAAAAACTCAAGATCACTCAAGGTCAGTCAAGGTCATTCGAAGTTACACTGCTGAGTAGAGCATCCTATTAGTATACAATTCCATGTCTCTGTCTTGTAGAGATTCAACGTTGAATAATGGCGTGCCCTTGAAATCTGACTTAGGGTGTCATTCGAGATCATCGAAAATGGCACCAGCGTCCCACGGTAACGTGTCTTATCTTGTATCATTTCTGAGATAAAGCGAGATATTGATCGAAAATCGCGCCTTCAGAACATCCCTTCATTCGATGCTGCCGTTAAGGGAGAGAGGTGGCGTCGGCATTTTTGCAAAAACGTTACATACTGAAAAAGTGAAATGTTGCGGCTATCAGAGGGTGAAGAAGTCTGAGGATATATTTACTGGTTTCGATACAATATGAGACGGGACGTGATATATAAGTCTGTACAGACCGGAAAATGCCCGACTTATCTGATACCACTGTACAACTCGCAACCGCCGGATAGTCACGTTCTGGTCTACGGTATCATTTGTCAACATCAGCCTATCTACTTCCGCGTCAAGACCAAGTTCGGTGAACGTACGTTCTTGCCCGCTAGTCCGTTAGAGTGGAACGCACAGCCCAACCACATTCGCGATGTCCCTAACTCGTAGCAGTTTCAGAAAGCTTTAAAACAAGAACTTAGCTATCGCAAACAGATCGCGCGTCAGCTGCGCACACAATCCGTCGAGGGCATCAATAGTAACCCTGTGACCTTGAAATCTAGGCTAAGGGTCACTCAAGTTCATTGGAAACCATTGGATAGATCACAGGCCTACACGACTTACCATTATTCGAATTATTTGACGTGCATATTATCGTGACCTCGAAATGTGGGTTAGAGGTCACTGAAGGTCATTCAAACAATCAAACTGGTACAATTCGAAAGCTTGGGTACGGTTTCCTATTCGCAGTTTATAGTAACTTTAGCCGTTTGTGAGATATCCAGCGTCAAAAAATTGCGTGACCTTGAAAACTGGGTTAGGGGTCATTAAAGGTCATTGAAAATGGCGCCATTCGATAGAACATAACGACTTTCTATTGGTTGGCCATTGTAACTATAGCTCTATCTTGTACTATTTTGGAGTTATTTGGCGTTGAATTGTGAACTTGAAATCTGGGTTAGAGGTCACTCAAGGTCACTGAAACTGATACCATTCGAAAGCTCAGATGTGGTTTCCTATTCGCCTTCTATAGTAACTGTGCATGGCACTATCTTGTATCGTTTGCGAGATAAATAAGTAAGTAAGTAAGTGATTTATAAAGCACCGTTGTCAAGGTAGAATCGAGGCGAATGTGGATTAGGTGTCAGAGGGCGGAGAAGGCAGAACTGATATAGCGACTTATTGGCCGAAAATCGCGAAATTTTTATACCCCGCCTGTATTTAGTAGCTCCCTGTATAGGGTTGACCCCGTCGGAATTTCACGCAGATGTTTGATACTCATAAAACTAGAATGATTGGGCTATCGTCCAATATCAAACTTGAATACTGTCAGCAAAATATTGGAGCGACTAGTTCTCAACAGGGTCTTGTCTTCGTCAAGCTTCGATGCCTATCGCAGACATCATTCTACCGAGACGGCGCTGCTCAAAATAACTAACGATATCTATTCTGGATTCGATGCTCACCAGTCAACCATCCTCGTTGCTGTCGATCAATCGGCTGCATTTGATTGTATAGATCCGAAAATCATGATCAGCCGTCTTCAGCATACGTTCGGAGTGACAGATCAAGCCCTCAACATTACTGGTTCATGTCGTACTTCGATGCCAGGTCGATGTTTATGCGCCGATCCGGCACCTCGTCCGCGACGACTGCTTGTAACTATGGCGTCCCGCAGGGCTCATCCTTCGGACCTCTTTGCTTCAACTTGTACATTGCTCCTCTGTCATCTGTGATCGGCTCTTTTGGCGTGCGGCATCACCAATACGCAGACGACACCCAGATGTATATTGCAGCCTCGAAGGACGACCTCAAGGTGAACATCGATACACTCGAAAAGTGTACCACCGCCGTACATCAGTGGTTACTGCACAACGGCCTGCAGCTGAATCCAAGCAAGTCCGAGGCGATTCTGTTCACAGCTGCTAGACGGCGACAGTTTGTCGACGACGCACCGTCGCTACGGGTCTCTGACGCCGTCATCCAACCGTCAGCCACAATCAAAAGTCTCGGCGTCACATAAGACAGGCATCTGACATTCGACCAGCATGTGGCCAACGTGTGTAAAGCCTGCTACTTCCACATACGCGCTGCGCCATGTGCGCCAGTCCCTGCCTGATGATGTTGCCAGAATTGTCGCCTGCAGCATTGTCGGCTCAAAGCTTGACTATTGCAACTCACTGTTTGTTGGCATGACTGACTGCAACTTTAAGAAACTGCAGCGTGTGCAGAATACATTAGCACGAGTTGTGCTACGTGCCGGCAAATTCGAACATATCATTCCTGCATTCATTAAACTGCACTGACTGTCAGTCAAACAGCGTGTTTTATACAAACAGGCATGTTCATCAAGTAACTGGGTGCTAGGTTACGGAGGCAGTTGAACAATTTGTGGACCCCCTGGTATCTCGGAAACTACTACAGCTAGAAAGTTGAATTTAAAAATACCATTAGATATGGTAAAGTACCCGCTTTGGATACAACAATTATTCTATTATAAGATACAACATGAGAGCGGCCGCCATATTGATTTTCGACAAATGTCTATATCTCCGAGGCAGACTACAGCTAACAACTGCAAGACGACTTTTAGCTTACATGTCGTCGAGAGCGCTAGCGAAGACTACAGCTTCTAGTTGTCTCTTTTTTGGTTCCTGACTCGACTGGCAAAGTTCCTTTTAAACTGTCTGCAGTGGTTTACACTACAGTACGTCCATTTAGACTATCACCCAGACACCCACGTGGTTTAATAGTTATATTACTTGAGGCTATTGGAGCAGTGCACTTGACAGACCCGTTGCAACGGCCATTAAATTACAATTAGGCAACTGACCGCGCTTTGAATGGCGACGTAATAGCCTCATCGGCAGTGCACGGCGACAGGCCAGTGTCGATCTTAACTCCGAACTGCTTAATATTTGTCTTTGTCGTTTTAACATGATATCACAAAATACGGACGATTAGTTCCGTCTTAATTGTAATTACTATATTGACAACTAGGAAGATCCACGCATATACTTAAATCCCTCGTCAAATTGTATGATATTTTGGCACACCTCAAGAGTGTTTTGTTCCGGACACATCTGTCAACTTCATTTTCACTTTTCACCAGTTTTGCACAATAAAGTTTTTTCATTTAAATATAGGTTGTAACCGTTGTGTGTGTATCTATCAGTCAATTATATATATTCAACTTTATTTGCTGTTCAATTGAACAACAGCCACATAAAAAGAAAAAAAACAACTACAAACAAGTAAAACATTGTGGCGTCAGTCGGACACGTTTATCCGACAATAATTATTGACTAACATGCCTTATATGAGCGAGGCACACAGCGATGACAGCTCATCCGTCGCCATAAAGGCAAGAACTTGACATATGCCATTTTCACGTTTCCTTTCAAGAATCAGCTCTGAGAATTGTTTCAATTGAGACGCTTTAAGGATGTGAGCAAAACAAAGTGGACTGTACGGGTTACTTTGGCCTTTGGGCCACTCTGTAGCATACGGTGCACAAGCAAACACCCAGGACATAGGCAATCAAAAGTATCGAAATTTGGATTATAGGGATATTTGGAAAAATTCGAGTATTCCAAATGTGCATGCAGTTGCTCACCGAGAGTTTGATTCATTGGGTGTACGACCGCGGATAGTCTGTATTCTTTTTACTTTTATTCAGTGTTATGAGTTAACGCATGGATTATAATGCGTGCACTAAATGCCCGTAAGATGATAATAATGTTGTTTGACACAGTCATAGTCATTGAATCATCGTACCATTAGTTAAGCGGCGAGTTTCTTTCATGTCCGAGAATATGTTAGGCTTGTCAGCAGTCTGGCCAAGTCGACAGGGCACGTGCAACGGTGCCTTGTAGCTGGTGACGTCACTGATAGTTTGAACTAAGAGATGCACGAATCTGAACCCGATCGGCGATTTCTTAGTGGTGGGCGTACAGTAGAATCAATCATTGTCTTGTCTTGATGCCATTTCGGTCGTTTGCATGCACCAACGATACAGCGAGAATCTTTGCGGTTTCTGCGCAGTTCGGCGAGCTGTGAGTCGCGTCATAGCATAGCGGAAGCGACACACTCTGGTATTTTGAGTTTCCTCATAAAGTGATGGATATTTCGGATTTAAGAGATTAATCATAATCACTATCGTAACTGAGATTTGTAGTGCGCCTATTTCATTAAGAACGGATTAGCATTACATTTTATGTAAGACAAAATGCAACTGAAAATAATCAGATTCATTAGCAGATCGTATTATCTACATGTCACACGTGTCATTGATGATTCTTTTTTTGCTATTTTTGGACGCGAGTGGACATAATGCAAATGCACAATAGATTTTAACGCACGATGCTATGCATAGCGCGGACTATGCTATCGCAAGATGTCTCTCCGTCTGTCCGTCCGTCCGTCTGTCTGTCTGTCACACGCTAGTTTTCTATCGAAACGGCTCAACATATCATCAACATTTTTCACCGCGGTAGCCACGCCATTCTGTTTTTCCATATCAAACAATGCTCCGACGGGGACCCCCCTCCCCTGTAATGGGGGCGTCGAATGCAGTCGGGTATGAAAAAATCGCGATTTTTGTCCAATATATCGTTTTACCTCGGAAATGATACAAAACAGAGCTACGAATGTTGTGGCTACCGACGGTGAAAAGTTTGATGGTATTTTAGCCGTTTTGATATGCGTGTAACGGAGAGACAGATGGCAGACTGATAGAAAGTCGTATCTAGTCTATCGAGCGGCGCCATTTTCAATGACCTTGAACGACCCGTAATCCAGATGTCAAGGTCACGCCATTACTTGACGCTGAATATCTCAGAAACGGTACGAGATACAGATATACACTGTGTTCCAAAAACATGCGACTATGTCTTCGATAAGTACTTGAACTAGAATTGTCCGTTTGCAACAATTTTGGCACACTTATTACTGAGAGTGGCCATCGACATTTGCTTTTATTTTCCCACCTTACCTTTTCATGTACCTTGGGAAACTGTCGAGACCTAAATATCTGTAAAAAAATTAAACAAAATCATGAAAATTTCACAGGAAGATGATATTCTGATTTAAAATCTCTATGTGTCAAAAGTTATGGTGCATGAAGGACGCTCAATAAATTTCTTGACAATGGTTGGAAGGTTGGAAGCATCGACAGTCTGCTTAAGACGGGTACAATTGTCCGGCAACCACGCAGCGGTAGACTGCGTTCATCGCGTAGCAGTGGAGGACCTTGTGCTCAGTCAGATGGACAAGCCAAAAAGGCACCGATCAGCTCGTGAGATTTTGCATGAAACTGCTATTCTCTGTTCAAGTGTACACAGGATAATTTACCGTGATCTCCAGATTAAATGCTTCAGACGACGTCGTGCTCAGCTGTTGTCTGAAGCCAATTGCATCTCTCATCTCACTCGCTGATAAACAACCTTATCGTCTTCAATAAATCTTCTTATTGTTCTATTATAAACCGTAAGTTGAATAATAAGCGAGTAAAATAATATGGCGACAGTTTTGCAGTTAATATCCTAGTATTGTAGCATTGAGAACATTAGCACTTTAAGGCTATATCTATGATATTTAGGTCTCGACAGTTTTCCAAGGTAAAGTAGCTGCATTAAGTAGGTATGGTGGGAAACTAAGAATACCTATTGATGGCCTACAGTCTTAGTAATAAGTGTGCCAAAAATCTTTGTAAACGGGCAGTTCTAGTAGCCCTTATCATCGAAAACGTGGGCACATGTTTTTTTTGGAACATAAGTGTAGTTACAGCGGAATACTAATAATAGAGACTTACACACACCCTACTTAAGGGTGTCATTTTGAATGATCTGAGTTACCTTGAGTGACTTAGCGAAATGATCAATGACATAAAGCATCGCGCGGTCTCTCTGCGACAGCTTAGCTCGTCTGGTCAGTAGCCGGATTAACCGTAAGATGTTATGCGTCATTTCTTCGCTCGGATTGTCATTACGCATGCGCAAAATTAACCGCCGCATCCAGACCCGACCTGGTTCCATTGTGTTGACCGCACGACCGTAGCGTTCCACTCAAGGTTGTTTCCATAACTACCATACTGTCTCACGGTCGTGTCGGCGACGGTGGGAACACAATTTAGTGGCACGTGAACGGAAGTCAAGGTAAACGGGCGTAGGTGACTGCTTGATGGGCAGCAGCGATGAGGACCGACTCGTTTTGCCAACATACCGAGCAATATGAGACATGCTGAGCAAACTTAACACAAGCCAGCAGCAGCAGCCGGGATGCGGTTTGAGATATTTAGTGATGAACTGGCGTCACTTTCGAGTTGGCAGTTAACCCGTTAAGAGGCTAGGGTGGTTATAGGTTAGTGTGATAAATCACGTTCGGTCCATCGAGGAGAGGTTAAAGGGTTATATCGTCTGATGGTCAGAATTGTTTCCAACTGTGGCACGTCCACTGACAGATGATGGGTTCACATTGCCACATCGAATAATACGAAATTGGCACGCTGGCCGTTTATTGGTGGGCTATTACATTTGGTACAGCGATGAGGGAACTGGGCGGGCCGCAGTCCGCCCAGGCCCTTCCTCGCTGTACCAAATGTTACAGCCCACCCATCAACGGCCAGTGTAGGCTCTGTGGTTTCAATGTCACACAATGTTCCATGTAAAGTGTTAAAGAGTTAATTGAAGTAGCAATAGATTAAAGATTTCTAGTATTATGAAATCGATTCTGAAGCCACTGCAATACAGTAAGTGGTTGACATAATCTTATTTGACGCAGATGCTTAATCTACATTACATATTTATTAGTTTATTTTTTACCGTTACACACAGTAACTACGGGAGCAACTTGAGCAAGACATTTTGTTACGTTACACAGGATAGTGCCAATAACCACGATGTATCGAGCTTATATCGACAATTATCGTATCAATAATTGTGAGCAGTGGCCCAGCACTAGTATGGTTGCGGTTTGAGAGCGCGGTAAAGCAACGACCTTATGCGCGCTTATCATCGTTCAAAGCATTCAAGCGCCCGATGATGAGAGCATAACTGGAACCAGGTGACGCAGCAGGGTTACCTATACAAACCGCAGCCTTGGGGATTAGGCCTACTGACCGACAACGCGCTGGCTTGGCTGGACTTCACGTTCACAATGCTGCGGCTGTACGACTCACGCAAGCACGCGCATCTGCATCTTCATCACGCGCGAGGTTGTGACGTCAGGACATAGGCCTACTTATATAGCAGCAGCAGCCACTGGTGCAAAGCACAACATCCTCGCCTGGGTTAATCGTATTTAATATTTGATAGGTGACAAGAAGCCGGTGACGAGGCGAGGTTACTGCAAACACCTTATTGTCTGGTCTCTGCGGTGGCGTCATCTAGCGACTGCTCGAATAACTTAAAACAATAAAATGGTATCGGTAGCTGCGTATCCCTTCGCCAAACCTATCTCCGTATATGCTTTCATTTCCAAATGCGAACGATAGAAGTTTAGTCAATAGATGTTTTTTTCTGTTAAATTTTATAGCAGCCAGGGTGCTAGGGCAAAATTTTACGTTCCGCGCAACTAGACCACACTACCAAAACCACACAAGTTTTATCGAAACCGGTCAGTCAAGTCGTGTTTGCAGACATGCAGACAGACCTCAGACAGACAGACAGACAGACAGTCAGACACAGGACAGACAGTAAGGCATACTTGCATTGACTAGTGTCAAAGCAGAACGCCCAGAGTAAAAGGAAACAGAGTTTAGCACATTTAGCGATTAGCGGGCTGTAATAGTTCTCGACTCAATGTCGTCTTCTCTGCAGACCTCAGGTCGTGTCTGACGCTGTAACGATTGTAACGCAAAATGGATTTTACAGGGTAGTGCTCTATAACTCAATATCTTAAATACCAATGCCAAATCTATTTTCTGTGCATTCTTATTTCCCACTCCTCCATACGCTCCATGTTCTCTCCTCACTCTCTTCTTTCTCTTATCTCTCGATCCCCTCTCCCATTTCACCCCGCCCCTCCCTTCCCGAAGGAGGATATTGTGGCGCTTAACTGATTCGAATTAGATGCCTGTCTGTCTGCGAGGCAAATGTTGCGCGTGAAAAGATCTGTCTAAAATGCACGGCACGGGGCGGTAGCCCTCCAGGGGTAGGCCTATCCGCAATAATTTTAAATACGTTGAATTTTTGTGGCGACTTTTAGGTGTAGTCAACTAAGTCAAGTTTGAAGCACTATTACTTTTAAACAGTTCAATATAGAAGCATACTATCTGCGATGGAAAATGTTGTCCCGAAAAGAGCTTTCTAAAAATGTACGACACGCGGCGTTAGCCACCAAGGGCGTTCCCAAATGCCAACTATGTTGCGTTTTGGGGCTATTTTTGCGCATTTTCCCGCTCCTCCATACGCTCCACGTTCTCTCCACACTCTTTGCTCTTATCTCTCCCCTCTCCCATTTTACCCCGCCCCTCCCCTTCCCGAAGGAGGTAAACAAGAAACTTAGCTATCGCGGTCAGAACCCGCGCTCAGCGTGAATAAAATACACGAACGTAATACCGATAGCGAACGTCTACCGCATTTATCCGTACGCCAAACTGGCCAGTCTAGGCTGGCCGGACGCGTAATGTTGTCGACCTGTCCTTTCTATTTCCGTCCGTCTGTCCGTTTGTCCGTTTGTTCGTTCGTTCGTCTGTTACCAACTTTGTGAACGCTGTAGATCGGAAAGTATGATTGCAACATACAAGTGCGTCTTGCTGAAGACGCACTTGTTTCATTAATTACTTTTAGTTACAAGCCTGTTTGTGAGGCAAACTAAGCTGGTTACCCGTCAGTAAGCAACTAATCACCAGTTGTCAATCGATTACTTTTCTATTAAACGTTGCTGTAAGTAGGGTTCACCAAGGCGGATCCAGGGGCCAAGGCCCATATCCTCAACAGGGCCACGCCCCAAACTCGTGACCGAAATTTTAGCTTTAAATTTCTGTACTGCATCTGTGTTATTCGCAAAACTTTATAATTACCACTGTACGGCTGATTACACAGCTGTGATTACCTGCTTGCTGCTTCATCCCTATTTTGGACATTTATGTGCAAAATTGAAGGCTGCATTATCTGTCAAACCAGCTTCTTTAAATCCACATTTTGGTGGGGGCTCCTAACTTCCCACCAGCGCCTCTTCCTTCGGACCCTGCTGGGGATTTCCATCCCAACTCCTCCTGATCTACAGTTCCCTTCCAACTCATCCGCCGCTGCGTGGTCACTGGTGTGAGTTTGCTGCGATGAAGGCCGAACGTCTGCGCTTACCGTGACGTGGACATCACGATGACGAAGAAGCCATGCAACAAAACCTACAGTCGTCTCGTCAAGGTCTGGCGACCAAACTGTGCTGGACGACCCAACAACTGGTGCATCGGCTACGAAAAACGGTCAGCGATTCTTTCGAGTATATTGGCTATTTTGTCTCAAATTTTTATTTAAATTGGTTACTTTTTACCGCGCGACGCGTATGCATAGCGCGGACTATGCCGTGGCAAGATTTCCGTCCGTCCGTCCGTCTGTCACACGCCGGTATTGTGTCTATACGATTACACAAATCCTGAAAGTTTTTTCACCTTCGGGTAGCCCCACCATTCGAGTATTTTCGTACCAAATGGGATGGCAATATTCCGACGGGAACCCCCTGAACGGGGGCATCGAATGCAAGGGGGGTATGAAAAAATCGCGATTTTCGACCAATGTCTCGCTCTATCTCGCAAATGATACAAGATAGAGCCATAGTTATTATGGAAGGCCAATAGGAAACCGCACCCAAGCTTGCGAATAGTATTGGTTTGCACGACCTTGAATGACCTCTAACCCAGATTTCAAGGTGATGATATCACTCAACGTCAAAGAACTCAAAAACGGTAGCAGATAGAGCTATATTTACAATGGCGGACCAATAGAAAGTCGTATATGGTCTATCGAACGGAGTCGTTTTCAATGACCTTGAACAACTCCTAACCCAGTTTTCAAGGTCACGCAATTCTTTGACGCTGAATACCCTATATCATAAACGGTTAAAGATATGGTCACAGTTACTATGGAAGGCGAATAGGAAACCACACTCAAGCTTTCGAATGGTACCAGTTTAAATGACCTTCAATGACCTTTTCAAGGTCACGATTATTCAACGTCAAATAACTTGAAAATGGTACAACATATGCAGCTGTACTACAATGGCCGACCAATATAAAGTCGTATAATATGATCTATCGAACGGCGCCATTTTCAATGACCTTGAACAACCTCTACCCCTGTTTCAAGGTCACGCCATTCTTTCACGCTGAATATCTCAGAAATACGACATACAGGCGTAGTTTCAATGAAATACTAATAGAGACTTACACACGCTCTACTCAACAGTGTCATTTCGAATGACCTTGAGTGATCTTGAGTGACTTAGCAAAATATTCAGTGACACGAAGCGTCACGCGGTCTCTCTGCGACAGCTGAGCTTCTTGTTCTACGAGTTATGCAAGAAAACAGAAGTGGCTATTTTTTTCTGAACACACTGTAATACTGTTTATCATGATTTCGTAGTTATTCATCTTTCACAATTTATTTAGGTTGTCAGCGCGTTGTACAGTACAGTTGATGTGAAGGTCGTATTACTACTCGACGACAGAGACAGTTGCTGATGAGGCGTACGTGACGCGGTACAAGTGCTGCGCTGGCTGGCAAAATCTTCCCGGAGAACACGGCTGCACTTACAGTGGGTCGTGTTTATTTACAAATACTCGAGAATTACTGTCTACGATCCCTGGAAACATCCCAACAGTGGCGCCGAGTGGTCTATTAAATTAACTAGTAGCTCTGCAGAGAGGCCGCGCGATGCTTCGTGTCTGTCAGTAGTACAACACGTCGAGGGCAGTGTTCTAGCCTATTGTCGGTTACTTCGGCATCAGATTTACTGCTGCTTACAATTAAATTCTGTTCTCTTCTCTTCGTCGTGGTCGTCCAAGCTGTGATAAACAAGATTCACTGATGCGTGGCGGTCTATGCAATAAACGGACGTCCACCCTAACTGCTATACACTACTGCACGGTCGACCGTTAACTGTTAATCGCACTAATATCGCGATTTTTGACTACCCACCTGCACTCGACGCCCTCGTTAGGGAAGTATTGCCATAACAATTGGTAGAGAGAAACTAGAATGATGTGGCTAACGATGGTGAGAAATTTGTAAAGATACGTTTATTCGTTTCGACAGAATACACGAACGTGACGGACGGACAGACGGACACCGCACGATGGCATAAGCCGCGCTTATGCATAGCATCGCGTGGCAAAAAATGAGAAGTAAAGTGGAATAGTAGGAGTGAACTTTCGCGTTTGTTTTTGGTGGGTTTCACTCAGTCGTTTTGACCAATTTTGTGTGTTTCTATCTAACGCATCATCATCATCGTCGTCGTCGTCATCATCATCACCGTCAGCACTGTTGTGAAGTTGCTTGTTTGCTTACGGTATTACACAACCAAGTTCGAATCAACTCGTAAAACAAACTTCAGAAGCTAATTACGCCTCCAATTTATAAATCACTAAGTTACTATTGTTTCGTTGACAAATTTCTGCATATTCAGTAGAGTAAATTTAAGAATGGAATCGTTTTTGTCTTAAGAAAATATGACTAGAGTAGAAATGAACAGGTTTGGTAACTGCTGGGTTACATCTTCGTACATACGAGGATTTTATTTACGCTTTCTTGCTTCTGTATTGTGTTAGTTTGTATCGTGTCCCGTGTTTTATATTACTACTGTGTAGTTTTTTCACTTCTTCTCCAGCCAGCTGGAACTCATTATCGCCAAGCTGTCGTGACGTGAACGCCAGTCATTAACGACCTTCAAGCACCATCTAAAAATACGCTACGCCCGTTCAGTCGTCTCCGTCCTCCAGCGACGGGGAGGTGGGGGTACTCACCAACCACCTTTGACTCTTATCCATGGGCTGAGGTGGGCTGAGGGGGCTTAGCGCCACATACGTGCAAATCAGTCGCCAAAGATCACAAACCCTAGCCCAATATTTCAATACTGGTGCTGCAAAATTCTGCACCACTATTAGCGCCCCTCCCTTAGGAGGCCACTTTCGCGTTACACCCGTTCGTCTGTCTGTCTGTCTGTCTGTCCGTCCGTCTGTCTCATCCCTGTGCGAGCAACAGGTTTGCTGTGTTGGCCTGCGTAGTCCGTATACGTTGTCACGGAGAGCGTCTATCATCTGCGTCATCGATAAGGCCGACACACTTGTTATGCGTAATGCATGATCAGTTATCGACAAAATTACGAAGATTGTGGTTATTCATTCTTATATAAATTTCCAAAGAGAAATGCTAGGCATCGCAGACCGCGCCCTGTTGTAGGGTGCTGCCACCTGGCGAATTTAATGGCATGCTCCCGTCTATTCTGAAAGCTTCATGACAATAATTATAACCGTTTCTCGTTACATTGATGACAAACAAACACGGATTACAAACATCGCAACAGACACATACGACCAGAAACAATACCTCGGAGCGATCACATACCTCAGCGTGTATACTATGATTGTGTATTATATCAGGACCGTGTCACGTCGGGTCGTGTTACAACGGAGGACGATGCCTCGGCAATTACGCTCAACTGTGCCAGTGTCCGCGTGGATACCAAGGCGCTCGCTGTCAATACGGTCAGTTCGTCACCTCCCGACTGTCTCTGTCTCTCTGCGTGTTGTGTGTGTGTGTGTGTGTGTGTGTGTGTGTGTGTGTGTGGTTGGAATTTACATAATTTAGTGACAGTAATACAGTATATTTGTAATGCACCGCCAAATAAAGCAGGCTAGGATCGATCAGCAGCGCAGATAAGTATGTAACTGATATGGTTACAGGTTGCATATCACGTGGTATGGTAAGTTTTTTTCGCCACTATAGGCCAACGCCACTGTGAGAGCCCAAGGTCACTTTGTGTACTTCTTTTGAACCTCTCCCTGTATCTGTAGAGAGATTTATTTATAGATGTCCGTTTTTCTTTAATGTTA